>LULK01000985.1_pt1 | contig 13309 bp, 13 predicted proteins | sample 728181 | NCBI WGS metagenome assembly LULK01 (sample SAMN03860291, study PRJNA289734) | marine metagenome | biome: seawater column; feature: ocean; material: water; isolation source: Red Sea water column Station 169 - depth 10m | place: Saudi Arabia: Red Sea | collected 2011-10-15 | depth 10 m | reverse complement strand
TGTTTGTGTAATGTATTATTCAAAAATTCTCAAAGTCACTAGAATTATACTTTTTTTTGGACTATCAAGTTCAGTTAATTTGGCTGAAGAAGACAATATAGTTATTAGCTATATTGTTAATTATGAGGAAATATACAGATTAGAGGAAAAAATATATGAGTTAAGTCAAAAGATATTAGATGATTATCAAGTTTCCATGACTAATGAGAAGATAGAATTTAATGCAGAAAAATATTTCATAGGATTTAAAGTAATTCGAATTGATGAAAAAAATTTTCTTGAATTAAAATTTAACAAAAAAAAGATAGAAGAATATTTAAATATCGAAAATTAAATGAATAAAATTACCTCTAGCAATCAATATTTTTTCAATTTTAAAAGAGATCTTAATGCGAGCTTAGATAATTTTTATTTTTCAAAAAAAAATGAAATATTAAAAAATGAATTAGATTTATTTATTAATGATTCTAATGCACATAATTTATTTATTTCTGGAGACAAAGGGTTAGGAAAGACTTTTTTACTTAATTGCGCACTTAATCACAAGAAATTTAGCGAGCAAAAATGTTTGTATATCGATATTGAAAACCTTAGCAATAATGTAAAAGTCTTTAATGAAATAGATTCTTTTTCAGTTATTTGTATAGACAATATTCATTGCTCTAATAAGGATATAGAAGTAGAGCTTTTCAATCTTGTGAATAAGGCTTTTACCAGCAAGACAAAGCTATTAATCTCTTCTCAACTACACATTACTCAACTAAATCTTTTTCCTGATTTGCTTTCTAGGATTAAACAGATGAGCTGTTTTTCAATTGAACAGATTTCTGATGATGAAGTTGATGATGTAATTGATTTTATGAATACAAAATTGAAACTTTTTTTTTCAAAAGAGCTTATAGAAGATATATCAAAGATCGTAAGAAGAGATATCTCCTCTATTAAAGATTTGTTTGTTGAGATTGAGCAATTTCTTTACTCTGAGAAGAAAAGACCTTCGAAAAGAACAATAATGGGCTTTTTAAAGAAAAGGATTAATCAATAAGAGAACACTCTCTGCAAAGGACATTAATTTCTTTTCTCATTTTACCTTTACTTAACTCTTTTCCATTCACAAATTCAGATATAGCTTCAGTTAGTGAGATTGCAAAATTTAAGCTGTTTCTATTTTTTGCAGGCTTTACATAGTCCACTTTAAAGTCATCAATCTCTAATATAGAATCTGCTGTAAAATTAATAGCGTCTTCAAGGGTGCCTATTTCATCAACGAGACCTATTTCAACTGCATCTTTTCCATACCACACTCTTCCTCTAGCAATCTCTAAAACCTTTTCTAGAGGTATATCTCTATCTTTTGAAGTTTGTGTTGTGAAGTTCATATATGTTTCATCAATATTTGCTTGAAAAGTTTCTATTATTTCTTTAGGCCAGTCTTCTGCCACAGGATTGAAGTCTCCAAATTCAGTAGTTTTATTTGAATCATAATTTAATCCTGCCCACTCAAGAATTTTTTCAAAGGATAAAAGACGTCCATAAACACCTATAGATCCTGTAATAGTATTTTCTTCTGCGTAAATTTTATCAGCCATCGATGAAACCCAGTAGCCACCAGAAGCAGCTAAACTTCCCATTGAAACTACAATTGGAATACCTTTATTCTGTGCTTTTTCAATTTCCCACCTTATATATTCAGATGCAACAACTGAGCCACCTGGTGAATTTACTCTTAACACAATTGCTTTTGTATTTTCATTTTCATGAGCAGCTTTTAACATTTTTACTAACCCATCAGAGCCAGCAATACCAAGCTGTACCGGTCCTGTAGTAATAGCACCTTCTACAGTAATTACCTTAATTACATTTTTTGATTTAGATTTTTTTGCCTTTTCAAATGTCTTCAAATAATCCCTATAGTAAATTGCATTTAGCTCGTCTTCGTCATCTTCTGCAGCCCCAAACTTTTCCAGCATTCTGTCATTAAAATTATCCTCTTCCTCTTGATAATCAATGATATTCCACTCAAGATTGGCATTTTCAAAAGAAACATTTCCTGCTATTAAATCTTTATATGACTCATCTGCATACCATTGGAGATCTACATCTCTTGTTTCTTTAACAAAATTTTTATACACATTCCAAAATCTGTCTATGTAGTATGAATTATCCTTTTGCTCCTGGCTCATATTTGATCTTGTCCAGTCTTCAGGCCCTGTCTTCCAATCTCCTGCTGTAAAAACTCTCGGAGTTAAAAGAAATTTTTCGAAAAAATCCTTTTGATACAATCTTGTAGACGTAAAGCCATCGAGTGCAAATGCAGAGTATTTGCTAGCGCTTATTTCAGTTGCACCGGATGAAAGCAAATAAGCCGTATCTCCATAAATTGATAGTGACTCAGCTCTAATTATTATTTCTTTGCCTGCCTGAGCAGCTTCTTTTATCTTTTTAGCCAAAGGTATTGCATAAGCAGAGCTAATTTGTAGTCCAGATGGATCAAAAATCATACCCGAAACCTTTTCGTCTTCTTTAAACTTCTCAAAAAAATCTACTAGATGTTTAAATTCATATGTAATGACTTCTTCATCGCCCAAGAATGAAGTGAATTGATCTTGTGATTTGGGAATTTGTTGATCAACAACTATTCCGTCTGGACTAAAAACTACAACCTTTCCATCTGCTTTTGGCTTAGTCTCATTATCAAAAAGTGGATCTAAAATGCTTATAAGAATTGCAGCAACGACAAATAAAAAGATTGAAGTTGCTAAGGTAAAGCGTATTGCTTTCCAAAAGAAATCTCTTCCAACTCTTATAAAATACCAAATATTACCTAGGAAATTTCCTAGCCTAGAAAATGCTCCGATATCATTTTTTTTCTTGGTTTTTGCCATATCTATTTATATATTACTTTTATCAATGAAATAAAGTTTCATTTTTATTAAATAAATGTATCATTTATGAAAATTTTTTCAGATGAGGATTTTAGCAATCTTAAGTTTATTTTTTCTAGCTTCTTGTGAGAGGCCGGATTTAGAATTTACTAACTCCAAACCAAAACACTCATATATGCTTAATGATCAGTTAATTTTTCTGAATTTCTGGGCAGATTGGTGCGCCCCATGCATAAAGGAGTTTCCTTATTTTAATGAATTAGACAAAAACCCAAATGTAACAGTAATCGGATTTCATTTTGATCAGTTTGATGTTCTTGAAGACGAAGTTGTAGAGGGGTTTATAAAAAAATTTAATATTCAATTTTTAAATTTAAAAACTGACCCTAGAGATATTTGGGGTGTTGATATACCTAACAGCGTACCAACAATTCTAATAATCAAAAACAATTCAATATTAAAGACCATTACGACCCCCCAAACGCTTGAGACATTAGAGAGCCTTGTTCAAGATCTTAGCTAACTTTTGATTTCACTTTACCTTTTGAAAAAAGAGTTTGAATTTCTTCACCTTTTTTTAATCTTTTTGCATCTTTAATTACTCTGTTTTTTTCATCAGTAGTAATTGAATAGCCTCTTTTTAAAACTCCCTTAGGATCAAGAGCATGAATTTTTTCTTGAATTAACTTAAGTTTTGAATTTGAGCCACTCACTATTGTGAGGAGTTGATGGTTTAGATTTGTCTTTAGAACATTTAAAGCATTAGAAATTTTTACTAACCTTGATTTAGGAGACACATTATTTAGCTCGGCAAATTTAATATCTATTAAATTAATTTTTTTGGTTAAAAAATTTTTGATGGCTAGTTCTATTCTTTCGTGTTGCTCATCAAGTCTAAGTTGCTGTTCGTTAAGTTTTTGCTTTGGAGTTCTTAGTTGTTTTTTAAGAAAATTAAGAGACTGAGTCTTTTCTTTAATTTTAGTAATTATATTTCTGCGGAGAACTAATTTAGCATTTTCGAAATATTCCAGAATGCGACTAGAACCCTCTGATATTATTTCTGCAGCTGCTGTGGGAGTTGCTGCCCTGTAGTTTGAAACAAAATCAGTAAGAGTAAAATCTGTCTCATGACCAACTCCACTTATTATAGGTGTCTTCATTTGTGCTATGTATCTGCATACCTCTTCATTATTGAAAGACCAAAGATCTTCTATCGATCCTCCTCCTCTACATATGATTGCTGCATCAATATTATTTTTTGAATACTGAGTTTCAATTAATTTCAATGATTGAAGTATAGAATTTGGAGATTGTTCTCCTTGGACTATAGTTGGAGCAATCAAGATTTCTGTGTGAGGAGACCGTCTTTGTAGAGTTGATATCACATCTCTTATTGCTGCTCCTTTCGATGATGTAATAATTGCTATTTTGTTATTTATTTCAGGAAGCTGTTCACTATTTTTTATTTCAAATAATCCTTCAGAATTAAGCTTATTTTTGAGAAGCTCGAATTTTCTCATTAATTCACCAAATCCAGCAAGCTCCATTTGCCTAACTGTCATTTGGTAACTTCCTGTTCGTTTATAAACAGAAAGTTTTCCAAAGAGGATTAACTGATCACCTTCTTTCGGTTCATTTAGAACTTTATTGTTATCACCTTTAAACATCACACATCTTAAAACAGCCTCAGAGTCTTTTATAGAAAAGTACCAGTGTCCCGATGGATAGGCTTTAAAACCTGAGATTTCGCCAGAGACCCAAAGAGGTGGAATGTCTCTTAAAAAATCATCAGCCGTTTGGTTTACTTCTGATACGCTGAGAATATCTCTAGAGTTTGAATTAAGATTTTCTGTGTAGTCTTCCATAAGAATTTATTATATTCTATTGCTTTCTGCGAGTTTAGCTCAGTTGGTTAGAGCACCTGCCTTACAAGCAGGGGGTCGTAGGTTCGAATCCTACAACTCGCACCAATCATTTTTTATGAGTATAGATATAAATAAGTTCTTGGATTTCCATAAGGAAAATGGAGGCACTGGTAAGCTGTTTAACTTTGAGTTTAAAGAGCACAAGGAGGGGTTTCTAGAATTATCTGGGGAGTTTAATGAATTATGCTTAAATCCTGATGGATCAGTCCAGGGTGGAATGATGACATCAATGCTTGATGACGTGACAGCATTGCTGTTAATTTATGAGTCAGGAGGGACTTTATATCCTAGCTCGACCGATTTACATACACTCCATCACAGACCTCTTTTTAAAGGAAAGGTCATTGCTAGAGCAATACTTATGAAAAAAGGCAAGAATATAGCGACTGTAAGAGGGGAGCTTCTTAATAAAGATGGTAAGTTGGTCACAACACTTGTTCATACCGTATTTCTTATAGACAGGGAAAATAGGTTCTAAAAAAAAGCCCGCTTTCGCGGGCTTTAAAGGTCTAAAGTTAATTTAACCTTTTTGTACTCCGGAATCTCTCATAGCTGCATACCAGATAACTAATCCAAATAGGAATTTGTTAACAAGGTCAGCTAAGTTATAGATAATGTTTAGAGCGTTAGCATCTACGCCACCACCTAAATAACCAAGGAAATAACCTAAAGGATAGATAGCCCACCCAACTGTTACAATCCATTTGATTCCATTAAATGCAAATGTAAGGTTTTCGTTTCCTGCAGCATCTTTAATTTGAGCTGCTTCACCTGCAAAGACGTAGTAGATAATAAATATCCAACCTAACATCCCCACAACAAAACCTACTGTTGCGTCAATTATTCCAGCTTCACCAAGATATCCTCCTAAAAGCATAACTAGTGATGCAATAAATAATTTCCAAAATACTCCAAGACTTACTGCAACAACTGCTGCAAGAATTAGATAAAACTCTACAATCTGCATAGGAACAGTAATCAACCAATCGATATATCTATATACTGTTGGAGATTCACCTGTTGCTACCCAAACATCTCTCATGTACATGTAGTGCCAGAAGGCAACAAAACACACGAGCGCTGCGACTGTCAAGGAAGTTTGCCATGAAGCTTTAACTGTACTTCTTTCTACGAAGAAGAAAAGTGCTCCCGCAGCCATAACAGCTGTAGCAATCCAAAAGGATATCCCGACAAAATCGTCTTGTGCTAGAAAATAATCCATAATTTCCCCCGTTAAGTAAATTTACGTTAACGCGTACATTTTAGTGGCTCTAAAACTAAAATACAACTTTATTTACCCTCAAAAAGTTGTATTAAAAGTATATTTGTAACAAAATCTAACACTTGCGGTCCGGTAGTTCAGCTGGTTAGAATGCCTGCCTGTCACGCAGGAGGTCGAGGGTTCGAGTCCCTTCCGGATCGCCATTGCAATTATGTTTGTTGATATAGCTTTACAATTTATCCTCGCAACAATTATTGGTTCAATATGGGCAGCACCCTTTGTGATAACTCCAGCAGCGAGAAGGACTCTTGATAAAGAGGCATTAAAGTTTTTTTTGAGATCCTTTTTTTTCCGACTAAATCTTTTTTTAATAGTATTTTTAGTCCAGTATTTAGGTATATTTTATTTTTTTAAATTAGGAACTTACGAGCTGTTTTTTTCGAATTATGAAACATTGATTGCATGTATCATGATAGTGACTATTTTTCTTAATTTATTTATTTCCCTATTACTTTCCAGCATAGATCAACTTAAAAATAGAGTTCTATTCAATATCTTTCATTTATTAAGTGTAGTGATTTTAATTGGTAATTCTTTCGCTGCTACTTATTTGCTTGTTCAAAAATTTTTACTAATTTGAAGAAAGAAAATCTTCCCACAAAAATTTGTCCAATTTGTAAAAAGGATTTTTCCTGGAGAAAAAAATGGAGCAGAGACTGGCAAAATGTGATTTACTGTAGTGAGCGTTGTAGAAGGTCAAAAAATGAGCTTAAAAAATAACTTTTTTTACCTGGTATTATTTGCTGCATATATTCCACTACTATTTCTTGGCATAACTGATCTCGATGAAGGGGCGTTTAGCTCTACCTCTTTACAGATGCTGCGAGAAAAGCAATTTCTTATTCCTTACCTTGGAGATGAACTTAGATTAGAAAAACCAATTTTGACTTATATTTTTCAATGCATTTCTATTTTCGTATTTGGTATATCTGAGTTTTCATTGAGGCTGCCTTCTATGGTTGCAACTTTTATCTGGGGCTTTGTTTTTTCTAAATTTATTTTTAGCTTTAAGAATGATTTTAAAACAACATCAGTTTTAAACATTTTTTTATTACTTCCTGGAATATTTCTTATGAGTTCAGTAGCAACAGCTGATGCTTTTTTGAACCTTTTTATAACTTTAGCAATGATTAATATTTACCGTTTTTGTGAAAATGAGAATAACGAGGAATTAATAAGATGTTCTGTTTGGATTGGATTAGGTTTTCTTACCAAAGGTTTAACAATTATTGCCATTTGTGGAGCTGTATTTGTAATTTTTTCAATAATTACAAAAAAATTTAATACATTTTTAGGTGCAATTTTAAGCATCAAGCCTTGGCTTATTTTTTTAACAATTACATTGCCATGGCTTTCTTATGTGTATCTAAAAATCGGTCTTGAGCCATTAAGTTATATGTTCCTTGGTCAATCTTTTGGGAGGTATACAACAGCTTTCGAAAGTCATGATGGAATGTTTTATTATTACTTTATAGTTTTGCCATTCGTGACACTTACTTTTTTCCCTGATTTCGTAAGGTCTTTATTTAAACTAAATTTCAAAGATAATTTAGAAAAGTTTCTTTTCACTTGGCTAGCTTTTGTTTTTATCTTTTTTTCCTTTTCTACTACAAAGTTGCCACATTATTTAATCTATGGTTTGGTCCCTATTGTATTTTTTCTACAAAAAATTTTTTTAATTGATCAGGAAAGAGCACCAACTATCTTAGAAAACATATATCAATTATTAATATGGCTCATGATCCTGGGTATTCCATACGCCCTTAGTTCATTTCTACCACAAAATAATTTTGATATTTCACTAAGTGTCTTTGAAGATGTATTAATAAAAAAAATGGTAAGAAATAAAATAGGCTGTAGCATACATTATGCAACACCAATACCTTATTTTGAATATTATAAAAAATCACATAATAAAAGATTTAAAAACGCAGAAAAATATGCAAATACAAATGAAAAAATCCTAGCTTATAAAATTAACAAACCAAGCTTTTCCTTTTATGCAAATGTTAACTATTACAGAGGATTAGAGCCAAATGTAATTATTCTTACAAGAGTAGATAAATTGAAATTTTTGGAAAATGAATATGAAATCCTTGATACCCAGGGAAATTATCTTTTAATTAAAATTACGGATGAGTAAATTACATATATTTATTGCAGGAATAATAATTTTTTGTTTAAGCCTTATACTTAAAACTTTTCAAGATTTAGAGTCAAAAATTGTAATTTTTTTCAATCAATTTCTTTTTGATTTAAATTTCTTTTCCTTTTTAACTGAGATAGGAAACGGTTTTTTTGCAACAGCATTATTGGTGCCCAGTCTTTCACTTTTATCTTCAAAATTAAAAATCAACTATGTGCCTGTGCAGCTTATGATAGTGCCTGCTCTATGTATTGGTTTAGATGTTCAATTTTTGAAATATATTTTATCTTTTGAAAGACCTGCAAGCTTATTAACTGATGAGATAATTTTTCTTGAACCAATTTTCATAGCTGGAAGTTTTCCAAGTGGACATGCAGCGACTGTTTTGTCCGTAATTTTAATTTGGTTATCATTTGCCCTTAATGATTTAAAATCAAAAGAAAGTAAAACTATTTTTTCTTTTTTTATTTTAATAGCACTATCTGTCGCTTTAAGTAGAGTTATAATTGGTGCCCACTGGTTCTCCGATATTCTTGGAAGCTTGGCTTTAGTATTAATGGCCATTGCAATTTTCAATATAAATTTTATTAAAGCGTTTTTTGAGAAATCAATTTTATTTAAATACTTTTCATTTATGCTCATTGGTCTATCATGGGTCGGTATATTATTTTTTGATATTTCAGATTATTTATAATGAGCGCAGATATTCTCTTTACAGTCTGGTTAAGTGAGTACAGATTTTTTGAATCTTTTTTTGAAGTTATTTCGACAAGATTATTTTCATTTAGCCTGCTATTTTACTTTCTGGGGGCTTCGTTAAAAGATATACTATCAGAGGAAAGGCCTTGTTTCGGAGCTAATGGAGAATTTCTGATTAGTGAAGGTATTTTAGAAAGCCTTTGTGGAGATCAGAAAACTGGCATGCCCTCAAACCATGCTTTGAATTTTTTCTTATTTACAAGCTTGTTCTTTTTAATTGAGAGAAATCTATTTATAACTTCTATTTTAATTTTAGTATCAATTTCGGTAGGTCTTTCAAGAGTTTTTCTGATAAAACATTTTCTAAGCCAAGTTATAATAGGCACAGCCCTTGGATTAATTTTTGGCGTTTTATTTTATGAAATTTATAAAAGGATAATAAAGAAGTGGACGTTTCAATAATATCGCCTGTATTTAATGAAAAAGATAACCTTGAGCCTTTTGTAAAACAAGTTAGTGATTCATTAAATCAAGAAACATGGAAATGGGAATTGATATTGGTAGATGATGGAAGTGATGATGGCTCATTTGATTTATTACAAAAACTCTCTAAATCACAAAAAAATTTAAGGATTATATCTTTATCGAAAAACTTTGGACAAACATCAGCAATACAGGCTGGTTTCGACAATGCTTCAGGAAAATATTTAGTGACGCTTGATAGCGATCTTCAAAATGATCCAAAAGATATTCCAAATTTGCTTCATAAATTAATTAATGAAAATTTAGATCTAGTTGTTGGGTGGAGAAAAGACAGAAAAGATAATTTTTTATTTAGAAATTTACCATCTTACATTGCAAACAAGCTAATCGGAGCCATAACTGGTGTAAAGCTCAATGATTATGGGTGTAGTCTTAAAGCCTACAATGCAAAAATTTTACGAGAGGTGAAGCTTTATGGTGAAATGCATAGATTTATTCCAGCATGGATGGCAACAAAAGTTTCTGCCAAAAAAATTGATGAATTAGTTGTCGACCACCATCCAAGAATTGCAGGAGAATCAAAATACGGGATTTCTAGAACCCTTAGAGTTTTTTTAGATCTTATTTCTGTTTATTTCTTTATGAGATTTTTTAGTAGACCAGGTCATTTTTTTGGATTTCTTGGTTTGTTAATGACTTTTGTAGGAGTCGCTATTCTTAGTTATTTAATCTTTATTAAATTTGTTTACTCTATGGACATAGGCGATAGACCGCTTCTAATTGCTGGAACAATTTTTACAGTTGTTGGTGTTCAGTTCATAAGCTTGGGAGTGATAGGTGAGATTTTAAGTAGAACTTATTATGCTTCAAGCAAAGAAAGATCTTATCTAGTCAAATGGGATTCAAAGGATTAACCTTAAAAATCAGATTTTGTTAAATCTGAATTTAAGGCATAGTTAAAACCAGTTTTAGTCTTAATATTTTTCTTGGAAATTTCTAAGTCAGTAAGATCCAAGACATCTTTATCGAATTCATAAATTGGTTCAATGTCGCTATTAACAGCTAACTCAAAATTTTTCTCTCTTAATTTCAAAGTAGCTTCTCGCTTCTTTTTCCATGCTTTCAGTTCTTTCTCTGTAAACCTTCTTTGAAGAAGTTCCTCTGTTAGGCTTGAAGATATTAATGCAGAGGTAGCATTATTTCCTCCAAAGCCTTTTGAATTTAAGAAGGCAATATCTTTTTGAGAGCTAAATTCTTTATTATCTAAAAAAAAGTCTAGATTATCTTTAAAAACATCATCAGCAAGTTTTGGTATCGTACAAATTCCTGTTAGTTTTTGACTTTCCAGGGCTCCTAAACCGCACCAAATTTGATCCATGCCAGCAGTCCCCATAGTATGTCCTAATTTAGATTTTACCGATGTAACTGGTAAATTTTCGATTCCAAATTCTTTTGCAAATGTTGAAATAATATGAGATTCAGTAATTCTATTTAAAGGAGTTCCTGTTCCATGGGCAAGAAAACAACTTTTTTCTTGAAGAGTCTTTGCCCCAAATACAGTTTCGATATCTTTAAATGTTTTACCTACTGAAAAATAATTTCCTGCACCAGGACCGGAAATAGATTTTTTATTTCCGTCAGCATTAATATTTACATTTAAAAAGCAACCTCTGATATTCGCACCAACTTCTAAAGCAAGTCTATCACTCATAAGAATAGCAAAACCGGCAGATTCACCACAAACCATACCCATGTTGTCGCCAAATGGCCTACAAAATTTTGTGTAATCCAGATCATCTCCTTCACCAAGTAGTTGCTGTAGATTAGTCATTCTCTCATCAGTCGCCATAGCTCCCATTGCACTAAAACCAATATAAGCAGGTGGGCCTAAAATTGCTTCGGCTGCTCCTACAATAACCAATTCACTCTTGCCACTCTTAATAAGTTCAACACCTGCATTAAGGTTATAAAGAGAAGTTGCACATGCACCTATAAAATGTCCGGTAATTCCTAAACTTCCAGTCACGTAAGCATTTATAAAATCTGCAGTCATTTCAGGAAGAGTAAAAGATATGTGTTTAGATGAAGCTCTTTTGCCCATTGGATATGATGCAAAAAGACCATCACCTGAATATCTATCCATATTCATCACAGCGCATCCAGCAAAGCACCCAACCTTATCTCTTCCATAAGTATCAATTTCCTTTCGTAAATCGAAACCAGCATCTGACATTGCATCAGTGAAACCAACAATAGACATACCTAGAGCTTTTGGATGTTGTCTTGAAGCATAATGAGTAACAGGGTCTAATCTGTATGGTAATTGTCCACAAGCATTTGCAGGCATCTCATAGTCGTAACTCCAAAAAGTATTCCGAAAAAACTCATAGTCTAATTTTCTCATTAAAGTGTTTTCTAAAACTTCATTTTCTTTACTAAGGATTAGCTGTTCAATTTCTGGAGCCTCTGTTGTCTCATCAATTAAACTGCATAAGGTTAAAACTGATTTTAAATAATTAAATTTATTTTGTTCGGATTCAAGATCATAGATCATCCTTGAATAACTAAGGTTATGAGAACCTCTACCTGCAGGTGTAAGGCCTCCAAAACCAACTAGACACGGGATAGGTTTAGCCATTTATTCTTTTCTCCATTGACTTTACTGTATTTAGAATAAGTGAATTAATTGTCATAGGCCCAACTCCACCTGGAACAGGAGTATAACCAGAGACAATTTTTTCAATCCCTTCCATATCAACATCTCCACAGTTTAGTTCAGGATGATATCCAGCATCAATTAAAATTGAGTCTTTCTTCAAATTATTAGCCTTAATAAATTTTGGTTTGCCAACAGCTGCAACAACGATATCGCCCATTGATATCAATTCGTTTAAGTTCTTAGGTCAATACAGTTGCATTTGAGTTTAACAACATTGCCGACATCGGCTTACCTAAAATTTGACTTCTTCCCACCACAATTGCCAACTTTCCAGTGCAATCAACTTTATAAGCATCAAGAAGCCTCATAATTCCAAAAGGCGTGCATGAATGAAACGCCTCAATACCCATAGCCATATTGCCATAGCCTTGTGTATTGACACCATCAACGTCTTTATCAAGCCGAATTTCATTGAAGCACTTCATTTCATCAACTTGTTTGGGAACAGGATGCTGCAATAAAATTCCATCAACATTTGGATCTTTGTTTAACTCTCTTATAAGACCTAAAACATCTTCGGTAGAGGAAGATTCAGGAAGTTTAAAAGATTTTGATTCTAGACCCAGTCGATGACAAGTTTTTTCTTTCATAGAAACATATGTTTCCGAGGCTTTATCATCTCCAACAAGTATTGCTGCAAGAAATGGACTTCTACCCGCTTGAGCTTTTAAGTTTTCAACCTTATTTTTAATCTCTAAATTGCTTTTTTCTGCAACTTTTTTTCCATCTAATATAATCATTTATCTGTTAAATATTTGCTTGAAGTTAGCAAACATAGTTTATATGATTTCCTTTTCGGGGCATAGCGCAGTCTGGTAGCGCACCTGGTTTGGGACCAGGTGGTCGCAGGTTCAAATCCTGCTGCCCCGACCAGCGCCAGTAGCTCAGCTGGATAGAGCAGTAGCCTTCTAAGCTATTGGTCGGGGGTTCGAATCCTCCCTGGCGCGCCAATTACTTAGGCATTTAATCTACTAACTAAATCCCAATCGATTTATATGATTCTATAAGCTTCTTAATTGAATAAATGTATGCTGTACTTCTTAAAGTTGGATAATTATTTTTATTCCAAATAATACTCATATTTTCATAAGCTTCAGTCATCATGTCCTCAAGCCCAGATCTTACAAGGTCTATCTCTGAAGGTCCTTGATTTAATAAATCTTTAGTTTT
>LULK01000955.1_pt2 | contig 13326 bp, 17 predicted proteins | sample 728181 | NCBI WGS metagenome assembly LULK01 (sample SAMN03860291, study PRJNA289734) | marine metagenome | biome: seawater column; feature: ocean; material: water; isolation source: Red Sea water column Station 169 - depth 10m | place: Saudi Arabia: Red Sea | collected 2011-10-15 | depth 10 m | reverse complement strand
AGTTATACTCAAACCTAATATGATCTTAGCAGGAAATAGATCTAAAGAAAAAATTACTAATGAGGAAGTTGCAAAATTGACTTTGGAATGTTTAAAATCCTCAGTGCCCTCAGAAGTTCCCGGTATAGCTTTCCTATCCGGAGGTCAGTCCGAAATAGAAGCGACAGAAAATTTGAATTTAATTAACAAACATAATAACACCAGCTTTATAATGAGCTATTCTTATGGTCGGGCTCTTCAACAAAGTGCTTTAAAGTATTGGTCAAAAGATATTAAGAATATAAAAGGCACTCAGCAGATTTTCAACCACCGAGCCAAAATGAATACATTAGCTGCTCAAGGCAAATGGTCAAAAGATTTTGAGATACAATAAAAAAAGATTTATTTACCTAATATCCCCACCTAAAATTGAAAAAAATTTTTTAAAAGATTTAAATGAAGTATTAAAACAAAATAAAACAAGTTTTTTTCAATTACGTCTAAAAAAAAGTAGTTTAAAAAAAAAGTTAATAATTGGACGTAAAATTCAAAAGTTATGTAAAAAATTTAAAGTGAAATTTTTAATTAACGATGACGTACACCTTTCAAAAAAATTAAATGCTGATGGATGTCATCTTGGTCAAAGTGATATGAAAATCAAAGAGGCAAGAAAATTAATTGGAAAAAAAATAATTGGAATTACATGTCATAATTCAATAAAACTTGCGAAAAATGCTATAGAAAATAAAGCTGACTATTTAGCTTTTGGTGCTTTTAATTCATCTAAAACAAAAAAAGTAAAATATAAGGCATCAATAAGTTTTCTTAAAAAAGCTCGAAAAATCACAAATACTCCAATCGTTGCAATCGGTGGTATTAACTCTACGAATTATAAAAATCTTTTGTTGAATAATGCAAACTTTTTAGCTATCTCAAGCTACATTTGGAATAATAAAAAAATTAAACCTAAGAATGCTGTAAAAAAATTAATATGAAAATTAATGCAGGTGAAATTAGAGTAGGCATGTTGCTAGAATATAAAAACGATTTATGGCAAGTGCTGAAAACACAGCATGTAAAACCTGGAAAAGGCGGGGCATTTGCACAGGTTGAAATGAAGAGCTTAAATAAAAATACTAAACTAAATGAGAGATTTAGATCCAGTGAGACAGTTGAAAAGGCTTCATTACAAGAAACTAATTTTACTTATTCATATGAAGACCAAGAAAAGTACTTTTTTATGAATCCTAAAACTTTTGAACAAACTGAAATTCAAAAAAGTCTAATAGGTGAAAAAGGTAAATTATTGACTGAAAACCTTGAGGTTTCAATAAGTTTTTATAATGATAATCCAATTTCTGTAGATCTACCAAAACAAGTATCCTGTAAAGTTGAAACCACAGATGCTGCCTTAAAAGGTCAAACTGTTTCATCATCTTACAAACCTGCAATTTTAGAGAATGGATTAAGTATTCAGGTTCCACCTTTCATTGATACAGGAGATAGTGTTGTGATAGATACAAGAAATCTCGAATATATAAAAAAAAACTAAATTATGAATTCTATCTCAGCTAATCTTAATGTAATGATTAAAGCTAGTGAGAAAGCATCAAAAATATTGATAAGAGATTTTGGAGAATTAGAAAAATTACAGGTATCAAAAAAAGGACCAAGAGACTTTGTGACTAATGCTGATATTAAAGTTGAAAAAATAATAATAAACGAATTAAAAAAAGCACGACCAAATTATTCAATTATCAGTGAAGAAAATGGAATAGAAAAAAATAAAGATAAAAACAATTTTTGGATAATTGATCCAATTGATGGAACAATTAATTTTTTACATGGAGTACCTCATTTTGCAATATCTATAGCTCTTAAATCAAATAATGAGATAGTGTGTGGACTAATTTTCGATCCAATAAAAGATGAAATGTTTTACGCAGAGAAAAATAATGGAGCTTTTTATAATAATCAGAGAATTAGAGTATCCAAAAAAGATAATATAAATGAATGCTTATTTGGTGTTGGAAAAATTAATGGTGAAACAAATTTAACATTAAGAAGATCTGGGTGTGCAGCATTAGATATGGCATATGTTGCCTCGGGTAGATACGATGGATATTATCAAAATAATTTAAATCTCTGGGATATTGCTGCAGGAATAATACTTATTAAAGAAGCTGGTGGGATTATTAATGAAATTGATCTTACAAATTTGAAAAATATAAAAGTTTTAGCATCAAGTACAGAAATTAATGCTAAATTTGCAGCAAAAATCAGCAACTTTTAATTGTTTTAAAATTTTCTTTTGTTATAAATCTGCAAATGAAAAAAAAAATACATCCTAATTACCACACAATTAAAGTTGAGATGACTGATGGTACTCAGTTTGAAACTAAATCAACATGGGGTGCTGAAGGTGATGTTCTAAAGCTAGAAATTGATCCTAAGTCACATGCAGCTTGGACTGGTGGAAAACAAAAATTAATGGATAAAGGTCGAATAAGTAAATTTAACAAAAAATTCCAAAACTTCAGGTCAGAAAATAAAAATTAATGTCAAACGCTCCTTTAATGCCTATGGCAACTGCAGTGTGGCTAGTAGAAAATACAACGCTTACATTTAAGCAAATTGCAGATTTTTGCAAATTACATGAGGTCGAGGTTCAAGGTATTGCTGATGGTGAGGTGGCAAAGGGTATTAAAGCATACAATCCTATAATTTCTGGACAACTTTCAAGAGAAGAAATTGAATTATCATCAAAGGATGAAGCTAGACCTTTAAAAATAAATAATACTGATATTGAAATTTCAAATACCGAAAATAAAATAAAAAAATATGTTCCATTATCAAAAAGACAAGATAAACCAGACTCTGCTTTATGGCTTATTAAACATCACAACATACTAAAAGACTCTCAAATAGCAAAGCTGGTAGGAGTTACAAAGAATTCTGTCACATCAATAAGAAATAAAAGTTATTGGAATTTTAACAATTTAAGTCCAAAAGACCCAGTAGCTTTAAATTTATTTACTCAAAAAGATTTGGTTAGCGCTCTAGAAAAGGCAGAAAGAAGAATTAAAAGAGAGAAAAAAGAGAAAGAAAAACAAAAACAATCTATATAAAACTTGAATAATGAATAAATTCAATAGACATAAAAATGTAAAAGTGTTACTTACTCATTTTTCTGGAGGTAGTTATTAAAATAGACGTTAAAGACAACAATGTTGAGCAAGCTCTTAGAGTTTTAAAAAGAAAACTTCAGAGGGATGGATTTTTTAAGGTTATTAAATTGAAAAATACCTATGAAAAACCATCTGAAAAGAAAAAAAGAATTTTGCAAGAAAATATTAAAAGAGTTAAAAAACTCAATAAATTGAAAAATAGAATTTAAGTATACCGCGGGGTGGAGCAGTTTGGTAGCTCGTCAGGCTCATAACCTGAAGGTCGGCGGTTCAAATCCGTCCCCCGCAACCAATTTGTTTTACGAAATCTTAAACTTTGATTTTCTACTATCTAATAAAAAGGTTTTAACAGTTTCTATAGTCAATTGATTAAATGACTTACCGAATTTTAAAATTTTTTCTATAATAGATGGTGGTATTGTTATTATGTGACATCCTAACTTTTTAGCTTGAATATAGTTATAAGGTTCCCGAACACTTGCCCATAAAACTTCAACATTTTTAAATTTTTTTGCAATTTTTATGCTTTTCACAAACTGTGGAAGAGGGTCTTTACCAGTATCACTTGCCCTACCAGCAAATATAGAGATTATTACCTTTGTTTTTTTATCTATCTGCTTCAAAATTTTCTCTGTTTGTTTTGCTGTGTAAACTGCCGTTATGTTCAATTTTATTTTCCTCTTGTTCAATTCTTTGATTACTTTACCAGTAAATTGATTTTTGGAGTTTACAACGGGAACTTTCACATAAACATTTTTTCCCCAAGTGTTTATTTTAATACCCTGTTTTATCATCGATTTGTGATCATCAGCAAATACCTCAAAAGAGATAGGTTTATTATGACAAATTTTAAGAATTTCTTTGCAATAAATTTCGTAATTCTTTGCACCTGCTTTTCTCATTAAGCTGGGATTAGTGGTAAAACCTTTTACAATTTTTTTTTTGTTAAAATATTTAATTAAATCTAGGTCTGCTATATCACAGAAAATTTTAATACTCATTTTATTCTATAAGTTTTTAGTTATATCTTCTGTCATTTTTTTCGCATCTGCAAACAACATCAAAGTGTTTTCTTTATAAAATAGATCATTATCAATTCCTGCATAACCAGGTGACAAACTTCTTTTAACAAATAAAACAGATTTACATTTTTCAACATCGAGAACTGGCATACCATAAATTGGACTTTGTGGATCAGTCTTTGCTACTGGATTTGTAACATCATTTGCACCAATAACAAAAGCTACGTCGGCATTTGCAAAATCATTATTTATTTCCTCTAGTTCAAAAACTTCATCATAGGGAACATTCGCTTCAGCTAATAGGACATTCATGTGTCCTGGCATTCTGCCTGCAACTGGATGAATTGCATAGGAAACTTTAATATCATTCTTTTTAAGAGTATCTACCATTTCTCTCAAGGCATGTTGTGCCTGCGCAACTGCCATTCCATATCCTGGAACAATTATAACTGACGAAGCATTTTTCATTAAAAAAGCTGCATCATCAGCATTTCCACTTTTAACTGGTCTTTGCTCTTTAGTTTGTTTGTTTGAGACATCATCTGTAGCACCAAAACCGCCTAGAATAACATTAAAAAAGGAACGGTTCATGCCCTTACACATTATATATGATAATATTGCACCAGATGATCCAACTAAAGCCCCAGTTATAATTAAAGCCGTATTTTCTAAAGTAAATCCAATACCCGCAGCCGCCCAGCCAGAGTAAGAATTAAGCATTGAAATAACAACCGGCATATCTGCTCCGCCAATAGGAATTATCAAAAGGAAACCGATTAAAAATGATATAGCTAATAATATCCAAAACAAATTTGATGATTGAGTTGAGCATAATAGATAAATTATAACCACAATTGAAACTAAGATGACTGCATTTAGAGGGTGCTGGCCTTTGAATGTTATTGGTGAGCCAGACATAATTCCTTGCAATTTTAAAAAAGCAATTACAGATCCAGAGAATGTTATAGCTCCTACAGCTGCTCCAATTGACATTTCAATCAGACTTCCAAGTTTAATATTTCCCGGTAAACCAAGATTAAATGCGGTGGGATTTAAAAAAGCCGCAATTGCCACAAAAACTGCTGCCAAACCAACCAAACTATGAAAACCAGCCACTAATTCAGGCATAGCTGTCATTGGAATTTTATATGCTATAAAAGCTCCAATAGAACCTCCAACTAAAATAAATATTAAAACAAAAACAAATCCACTCGAAAAATTTCCAATAGATAAAAAAGTTACTGTAACAGCAATAATCATTCCTAAAATTCCAAACAGATTCCCCTGTCTAGATGTTTCAGGTGATGATAAGCCTCTTAAAGCAAGAATAAATAATACTCCTGAGACCAAATAAAAAATCGCTGACAAATTTTGCGATATCATTGTTTTTCCTTTTTCTTTTTCTTATACATTGCTAACATTCTTTGTGTGACCAGAAATCCACCAAAAATATTGATTGCTGCCAGAGCAATTGCTAAAAAACCAAATATACTTGAAGTATTGAATACACTTTTAGAGTCACCAGATAATCCTGCAATGATTGCTCCTACAATAATTACAGATGAAATTGCATTAGTTACTGACATTAAAGGAGTATGTAAAGAAGGAGTAACGCTCCAAACAACATAGTATCCAACAAATATTGAAAGAATAAATATACTTAATCTGAATATTAAAGGATCAATTTCCATGCTTTTATTTGATTAAAGTTTTACTTATTATCTCGTCCTCTAGATTAATATTAATTTCTTTTTTTTCTTTATCATATAAATTTTCGATGAAATTAAACATATTTTTTGCATATAGGTTAGAGGCAGAAACAGGCAATCTATTTAAAATATTACTTTCACCCATAATTTTAACACCATTTTTTTCTACAATCTTATCTGCCTCTGTAAATGCCGTGTTCCCACCTTGTACCGCAGCTAAATCATATATTACAGAGCCAGATACCATTTTACTTACCATATGATCTTTGATTATCAATGGAGCTTTTTTACCGGGAACTAATGCTGTACATATAACTATATCAATTTTTTTTAATGTTTCTGATAATAATTCCTCTTGCCTTTTTTTAAAATCTTCTGAAGCTTCTTTAGCATAACCACCTTCAGTTTCTAAATTATCAGATCCCTCAACTGTCAAAAATTTTCCACCTAAACTCTCTACTTGTTCTTTAGATGCCATCCTAACATCAGTACCAAAAACTATAGCCCCCATTCTTTTTGCAGTTGCAACAGCTTGAAGACCTGCAACGCCTGCACCAACAACCAAAACTTTTGCTGCAGGAATTGTACCTGCGGCTGTCATCATCATAGGTATCGCTTTTTCAAAATTAGCAAAAGACTCTATTACCGCTTTGTATCCTGCAAGGTTTGCTTGTGAAGACAATATATCCATTGATTGCGCTCTTGTTATTCTTGGTAGAAGCTCTAAGGAGAAAACATTGACTTTTCTTTGGGTTAAAGTTTTTAACTTTTCTGTATTTTCATAAGGATTTAATACACCTATTAAAGTTTGATTACTTTTAATAACTGAAAGTTTTTCATCTGATGGTATTCCTAATTGAACTATAATATCTGAGTCTTTAAGAATCTCGTCTTCATTTTTTTTAAATTTTACTCCAAGATCTGAGTATTCTTTATCATCAATACCCAAATGCAAACCATAATTTTCACTTAAATATATTTCCAAACCTTGAGAAATATATTTTTTCACTACATCTGGAGTTATTGCTATTCTTTTTTCAAAATCTTGATTTTCTAATATGGATCCAATTTTCATTTAAGGATTTTATAGTAAGAATATTGCCATTAAAACTAAAACAGATATCACGGCTACTGTTCCCCAAAGAACAAATTTAGTAAAATTATTCCAAGTATTTTTATGGTTCTCATTATCCATATTCTCATTATCCATAAAGTCTATTTCTGTCTTGCTTTATATTTAGGGTTTGTTTTGTTAATAATGTAAACTCTTCCTCTTCTTCTAACCAATTTTGAATTCAAATCTCTTTTTTTGATCGACTTGAGTGAGCTTTTGATTTTCATAAATTTTACACCTTAATAAACGAAGAAATATAATCTTTCAAATTTATTTTTCCGTATCTTCTAAATACCTTATTATTTAATGAAATTTTGGTTAACGCAGATGCATATCTTTCACCTGGTCTATTTTTTAGAAAAATTATTGGTTTTTTAAACATTTTTGCAACTTGCAATATAGTATAAGATTTTTTATGAGAAATAGAATAATGAGCACACCTATTATTCTTCCAAGCCTCAAAACAAACCTTAATAGTATCATCAATATGTGTAAATCTTCTTGATTGACTTCCAGGTTTTACAACAGTTAAGGGTTTTTTTTTCTCGAATTGATCCTCAAATATTCCAATTACAGTTGCCATAGGTCCTCTTTTAATATGACCGTATCCATAAACGTTATAAAAGTATATAATTTCATATTTAAAATTAAACCATCTTTTTAAATTCTCTAGTAATTCTAAATTTTTTGATTTTGTAAAAGCGTAAGGCGATAGGTTTTTATCATTACCCTTATTACCTAAAGTAGCTGAAGTAGCAGAGTAGATTAATTTAATTTTATTCCTTAGACAATAATTAAACACAGCATTAGTCCCAATTGAATTGGATTTGTAGCATTCATCAAATCTTTTAAAGCTTTGATAGATTCTTGCAAATTCACCAAAATGAAAAACAGTGTGAATTTTTTTTGAAAATTTAAAAGTTTTTTTTTCAATTTCATAAGTGTTGCCAGAAATATATTTTACTTTCTTGTGCAGAATATGATTATTTTTTGATCCTGAAGAAGCAATGTCCTACTCTTCCATGTCTTAAGACAAAGTACCATCGGCGCAGAAAGGCTTGACTTCCGAGTTCGGAATGGGATCGGGTATTACCCTTTCGCAAAAATCACCAGGCATCTGGGTTATAGTAAAATTTTGATCAAAGTCAAATATAAAAATTTTTTTAATTAAACTAAATTTCTTTTAAGATAATCATTTAGTGCAATAGACAATCCTTTTTTAAATGTGGTCTTATATTTCCACCCATAATTTCTGGCTAAAGAAACATCTAATAATTTTCTCATTGTTCCATTAGGTTTATTTTTTTTGTAATGAATTTTAAGATTAACCCCTAAATGTTTCATAATCAATTTAGCATATTCCGTAATGGTTTTCTCTTTCCCTGTTCCAATATTGATTAATGTATCAGTAGTTTTTTTTTTTAAAAAGAATATGCATGCATCTGCAATATCATCACTACATATCAATTCTCTCAAAGGTTTTCCATTACCCCAAATATAAATTGTTTCTTTTTTGTATCTAATCGCATCAACTATCTTTTTAATTAATGCAGGAAAAAAGTGAGATTTAAAAGGGTCATAATTATCATTAATTCCATAGGCATTACAGGGCATCAAACATTTGTAATTAAGATTGTATTGTTTGTTGTAACTTTCACACAAGTTTATTCCTGCAATTTTCGCAATAGCATATGGCTCGTTAGTTTTCTCTAAATAACCAGATAGTAAGTACTTTTCTTTAATTGGCTGTTTACTTAATTTAGGATAAATACAGCTTGAGCCCAAAAAAATTAAATCTTTTACTCCTGTCATGTAACTTGAATGAATGACACTATTTTGTATAGAAAGATTATCATAAATAAATTCACCCCTTAAAGTATTATTTGCCTCAATACCACCTACTTTTGCAGCTGCTAAAATAACTGCGTCTGGTTTTATTTTTGAGAAAAATTTAAAAACTTTATTTTGATCTCTTAAATCCAAATCTTTTTTTTCTTTTGTAAAAACTTTTTTGTAATTTAAACTTTCCAACCTTCTTATAATAGCAGAACCAATTAATCCTCTGTGACCTGCTACAAAAATTTTAGAATTTTTGTTAATCATCTATATGCTTGAATTCATAAGATATCATATCTTTTATCAAAGATTTTATATCATGTTTGGGACGCCACTTTAAAAGTCTACGAGCTTTTGAATAATCTCCTTTGAGAGTATCAACTTCAGCAGGTCTGAAATATTTTTTATTACACTCAATAATACAATTTCCTTTGCTATCAAAAGCTTTTTCATTTATGCCATTTCCCTTCCATTTAATTTTCATATTTAAATCCTTTGATACATAAGTTATAAAATCTTTTATTGAATATTGTTTTCCTGTACAAATTACAAAATCCTCAGGTCTTTTGAATTGTAAAATTTTCCACATAGCTTCAACATAATCCTCTGCATGTCCCCAGTCTCTTTTTGAGTATAAATTTCCTAAAATCAATTTTTTTTGTCTTTTTAGTTTTATTTTACACAGAGCTTTCACTATTTTCTTTGTAACAAAGGTTTCTCCTCTCAAAGGACTCTCGTGATTAAATAAAATTCCATTGCAAGCAAAGAGATTATAAGATTCTCTATAATTAATTGTAATCCAATGTGAGTAAACTTTTGCTGCTCCGTAGGGACTTCTTGGATAAAAGGGGGTTTTTTCCGTTTGGGGTGTCTCGACAACCTTGCCAAACATTTCAGAACTTCCAGCTTGATAAAATTTAATTTTTTTATCTACTTTTTTAACAGCCTCTAAAATTCTTAAAGTCCCTAATGAGTCTGCATTGGTTGTATATTCAGGAATTTCAAAAGAAACTGCTACATGAGATTGGGCAGCTAAATTATAAATTTCACTTGGTCTTATACCGCTAATTAAATTATAAACTGATATTGAGTCAGTAATATCCCCATAATGAAGATAAAATTTATTTTTTTTTATTAAAGGATCTGAATATATGTCATCAACTCTAGATGAGTTCAAACTTGAACTTCTTCTTTTAACTCCATGAACAATATATCCTTTTTTTAGTAATAATTTTGATAAGTAAGCTCCATCTTGTCCAGTAACACCAAAAATTAAGGCTTTTTTCATTTTAAATTAATTATACTAGTAAAATCGTAAAATCTATTTTTTTTTAATCAAAAAATTTATATTTCAACAGTACATAGATTGCTCTGAAACCATCATAAATAGATATTTTTTTACCTTCATCATAACTTCTTCCATTATAGTCAATCGGTACCTCACTAATCTTAATTCCCATCTTAGATATTTTTGCAGTTATTTCAGGACAAAAGGCAAAATCTTTTTCCTTTAGAATAATTTCTTTAAAACAATTTGATTTAAAAGATTTATAACAAGTGTGAGCGTCAGTTAATTTTTGTTTATATAGAAGGTTAGTGAATATTGTTAAAATATGATTAAAAAAAATTCTAGCTTTTGAAATAAAACTTTTTGATGAATATCTTTTTTTACCAAGGACTCTCGAGCCATACACAGCTATTTCATTTTCCTTAGAAATAGCTTTTAAAATTTTATTATAATCTTTTGGATCATACTCTAAATCTGCATCTTGAATTATGACTACATCACCTTTAATAAATTTTTTTGCAGAGATTATTGCTGCACCTTTTCCTAAATTTTTCTGGTGAAAAATAACTTTATCTATTTGAGATATGAGCTCATTTTTAATAGTTTCTGTACTACCATCATTTGATCCATCATCAACTAAAATAATTTGCTTTTCGATATTCTCTAACAAATTAATTTTTTTTATTATCTCTTTGATTGTTTTTTTTTCATTAAATACTGGAATAATTATTGTTAATATCATAGATGTAAATTATGCAAATATTCTTAATCAGCTTTTTTATAACACTTAGTTTTTATTCATTCGGAATATTATTTCTTAAAAAATTGGAATTCCATAATTTTTTGAATAAATTTTCTTTATGATTTTTTTTTTCCTTTGGGGAAAGATACGGGAAATTTTTTTATAATTTTTAGTTTGGTATTTTTCCTAGTCTTTTTTTTAAAAGATATTAATAAAATAGATATAATAAAATACTCTTTGCTTTTGTCTGCTATAGTTACATTATTGATACTGTATTCTAATATTAACAGGCCAGATGCAGGACTATATCACTTGCCGTATATACAATTAATTAATGATAATAAGATTCTTTTGGGTATAAATAATATTCATTTAAGGTTTGCTCACATTTCAATAATTCAATATCTGTCTGCGATTTATAATAATAGTTTTTTCCCTATTGAAACTATTTTAATACCACCTGCAATCATTGTAAGTTCAATCTTTTTATATTTTTTTTCATTTCAAGATAGTAGATTCGATTATATAGAATTAAAAATTTACGTATTTCTTATAACGATTTATAGTCTATATTCTTTTAATAGATATAGCGGTTTTGGAAATGATGCTACTACTCATCTCCTTTTGTTTTTTCTATCAATTATTTTCTTACAAAAGAATTTCGATATTAAAAATGTAAATAATTTTGGAACAATATATTTATTTTTATTAATAAAAAAAAATATATTCAAAAATTTAAAAATACTTTTATCGATAATATTTTTATTTTTATGGATACTAAAAAATACTTTAGTATCTGGATGCCTGGTATTCCCAATATCAATCACTTGCATAGAAAGCTTAAACTATGTTGACATTGAAATAATTAAAAATTTCGAGATTTCAGGTGAAAGTTGGTCAAAAGACTGGCCAAATAGAATAGATAAAGATATAGAAATGTATTTATTCAACGAAAAATTTAATTGGTTTCATAGTTGGTATGAAAATCATTTTCAAATTATAATTAAAAAACTTTCATTATTTATAATTCCAATATCAATTATATTAATTTACAGCATTTTATCATCAAAGAATTTTTCCAGAAAAATAAATAAAGTATTTTTAAAAAAAAACTTATGGATATTTTTTATTAGTTTTTTGTTATCATTAATTTGGTTTTTAAAGTTTCCAATCTATAGATATGGACAATCATTTTTAGGAATAATGTTAATTTCTATTTTTTCATCATTGTTCATATACTTTGCTGATTTAAAAAGGACAAACAAAATTCTAATTTTTACAACAATTTTTGTAGCATTAATCGCTGTATCAAAAAATTTTTTGCGCATATACGAAAAAAATGAAATTAGAAATAAATGGCCAAATATCTATACTTTATCTGAGGCAAAAGAAGAAAATTATAAAAAGGAACTAATACCTATTTATAACAATGATACTTTTATTTATTATTTTAGTAAGAATGGAGAATGTATGTACAATAAATCTCCGTGTTCAAATTTCTTAATTAAAAATATTAATAAAAAAATAAAAAGAGGATATGAAATCTTTTATTTTGATGATTAGTCGACTAAACTATATTTGAAAATACAATAAATTGCTCTAAAAGCATCCTTTAGTCCAATTTTTTTTCCTTCACTATAAGATCTTCCTGCGTAGGATATTGGAACCTCATAAAACTTAAATTTTTTTTTTGCTAATTTAATAGTAATCTCAGGTTCTATACCAAAAGATTTTTCTTTTAATATTATAGATTTAATAACGTTCTTTTTAAAAGATTTATAACCTGTCTCCATATCAGTCATATTTAAATTTGTGAACACATTACTAATAAAAGTTAAAATTTTATTTGCTACATAGTGCCAAAATAAGTGAACTCTAACGTAGTTATTTGTCCCTATGAATCTTGAACCATAAACTATGTCAGCATCAGTCTCTTGATACGGTTTTATCAAAAAAATATAATCAGATGGATTGTACTCTAAATCCGCATCTTGAATAATGATAATTTCTTTTAGTTCACTATTAAGTCCAGTTTGAATTGCTTGACCCTTGCCAAAATTTTTATCATGGAATTTAACAATTATATTTGACTCTTTTATAGTTTGTAAATATTGTTTTGTTCCATCAGTTGAACAATCATCAACTATGACAATATTATCTTCTTTATTTATATTTTTCTTAACTCTATCTATGACAATTTTTATAGTTTTGATCTCATTATAGCATGGAATAATAATTGTCTTAGTTATCATATTTTTTTATTTTCTAAATTATTTATAACATTAGTATACACAATTTCATTCCATAAATACTGACTACAATCCTCTTTTTGATTTATATAATTTTCCAATTTTTTAAAAAAAAATTTTTTATTCATCAAGTATTTTTCTATTAAAATTTCATCAATAAAATTTTTTGAAATAACTGAATTTTTGGGAAACGCAAAAC
>LULK01000183.1_pt2 | contig 13360 bp, 14 predicted proteins | sample 728181 | NCBI WGS metagenome assembly LULK01 (sample SAMN03860291, study PRJNA289734) | marine metagenome | biome: seawater column; feature: ocean; material: water; isolation source: Red Sea water column Station 169 - depth 10m | place: Saudi Arabia: Red Sea | collected 2011-10-15 | depth 10 m | reverse complement strand
GATATACGTAGTTGCACTCGTACACAGATAGGGTGTTGTGCAGCTAACTCTTGCAAAGCAGTTAAACATTAGCGGTATGAGTGTGTATCGTAGTTTGCAGGGTTAAAACCTAGTTGCGGTCATGGGCCGTACAGAGATGACCCAAAAGTTGCCGAAAGAGTGATGCGCTCTTTTCTGGCTGATAACAGCTAGCCATATCATTCTGAGTTGGAGGGCAAATTCATTGGCATCTCAGGCGAGACTTTATGATGTTGAAGTACAGTTCCTACACTATCGCAAGTTCGTTATAACTATAGATTAGCCTTCTGTTTACAAGGATTAGGAGAGAAGAATGACACCAAAAGAAGTAGTTCAAAAAGGATATGATTGTTTTACATCAGGCGACATGGAAACATTTGTAGGTCTTTTCCACGATGACTGCGTTATTACCATGAATGGAATGCACAAGTTTTCTGGCACCTATCATGGAATAAACGAATTTATGGGGGTTCTTGCACAGATCCCCTCACACTTTGATAATTTTTCGGTAAAAGTTACAAATATGGGACATTTTCATAAACTTCAGGACGGCAAGATAAAAGAATTTTGGATTTATGATGACAGTCAAAAGATGGCACGTGTAATGAAAGCTGTGTAACTTTGTAGCTGATTACAAAATAGGGGCGCAGACTTGGGAGATGCCTGTGCCCCTTTAATTTGAAATATAGGGAGTTGTTAACTGACCTTGGTTACTCGCACTATTTGTGTCGTGATACATAGAATATACGCGCTGTCATTAAGTTTGGATCATAACTAAACCTTCTTTAGAAAAAATGTGAGAGCAGTATATTTGCATATCTTACCTCCTCGACTTTTGACCCCCCCTATCTCTCAGGATGGTCCACATAGTCCACTCGTCCACAGGTAACCTCACCCCAACTCACAATACCTCTGCTCACTCACTAAGGTGTTTATTTGAGTTAGCTTATTTGTTACGAACGCAGCGTCTTGTTTTACAAGATCAATAATCTCCTTCACATTAGATATAATTTGGAGGTAACTATGAAACCAAAAACTTCTTTAACAATAACCGCTCTAATAGGGCTAGTTTTTTCATCGGTTATGTACATCGCACCAGAATTTGTAACCCGTGAGCAGTTTCCAAATGCAGAAGGCCAAGGCTTTGCCGACCTCGTTACAGTCCGATATGCAATCGCAAGTTTAATCCTTGCTTTGGTGATCATAACTTATCATTTGCGAAATGTTGAAGGTCGAGCCTTCCAAGCGCATGTAATGAGAGGCTATACTTTGGCGTTCAGCGTAGTTTGTATTACCACTCTTATATTGCAAATTTTGGGAAAAATATCAGCAGTACCACCAATTGTAGGCACTGGCATTGTTGTCATTCTTTCCTTTATATCATGGCGTAGTTTAGCAAAAGATCCTGACTAAAATAAGGTTTTTAATATGTTGCAAAGTAAGGAACAGATCTATGGCAATTACCCCAGTAAGCACACTTGTCTCTCAGGCCAAGGAACAGATTGAGACACTTTTACAAGAAGACGCCGAGGCACAGGTTGAGGCGGGCACTGCGCAGTTCGTAGATATTCGCGACATCCGTGAATTGAAACGCGATGGCCGCATACCGAGCGCTCTCCACGCCCCGAGGGGTATGCTAGAATTCTGGTTAGATCCTGCCAGCCCATATCATAAACCAGAATTTATCACGGACAAAAAGCTAATTTTATTCTGTGCTAGCGCCTGGCGTTCAGCACTAGCCGTAAAGACCTTACAGGACATGGGCTTTGAGAACATTGCCGAAATGGAGGGTGGATTTGGGGCGTGGAAAAAACGCGGTGCGCTGATTGAAGAATAACCTAAGAAAAATATCTTTTTCAAAAAACTTGCGATAGCAGCATCTTAGGCAAACTAACCACTGCCAGATTTTAACCCTAACACAGTACTCCTCTTCACACACAAAGGCGTTTATTTGGATCAGGTCATTTGCTACCAGTGTAGCATTTTTTATATTAACTGACTCAATTAGACTTCTTGTAATATGTTATAACATAACATATAAACCCCTTCATATTTTGCAGGAGTATAAAATGAATGACCCTCGCCTACCCGTAACAGTCTTGTCTGGCTTTCTAGGAGCTGGAAAAACTACTTTACTAAATAAAATATTGAATAATCGCAAGGGCCGCCGAGTTGCCGTGATTGTTAATGATATGTCAGAAGTTAATATCGATGCCGATCTTGTGCAGGCTCAGACGGAACTAAGTCGGACAGATGAAACCTTGGTTGAGATGTCAAATGGATGTATTTGCTGCACCTTAAGAGATGATTTACTTGAAGAAGTACGAAGGCTGGCTTTGGAGGGCCGATTTGACTACCTACTAATTGAATCAACAGGTATCTCTGAACCATTACCCGTAGCCGCCACTTTTGAGTTTCGCGATGAGCAAGGTGTGAGCTTAGCTGACGTAGCTCGCCTCGACACAATGGTAACAGTTGTTGATGCCGTAAATCTGTTAAATGACTTTTCATCTCACGATTTTCTCAAAGATCGTAGAGAAAGTTTGGCGCAAGACGATGAGAGAACTCTAGTACACCTACTGACCGAACAAATCGAGTTTGCAGATGTGGTAATTTTGAATAAAACTTACGATGCAGGTACTTCAAAAACAGACGCTGCTCGCAAAATTATAAGAAGTCTTAATGCAGATACAGAAATAATAGAAACTAACTACTCCAGAGTTCAAATTGATAAAATAATGGATACTGGACTTTTTGACTTTGAAAAAGCTCACGAACATCCGCTATGGGCAAAAGAACTTTATGGCTTCGCTGATCACATTCCAGAAACTGAAGAGTATGGTGTAAATTCGTATGTTTATCGAGCAAGATTACCTTTCATCCCAGAAAAAATACTTGAAGTTTTAAATGGAAACTTGCCTGGGGTTATTAGAGCAAAGGGACATTTTTGGATCTCGACCCGCCCAGAATGGGTTGCAGAGTTTTCCCTAGCCGGGTCTCTATCAAGTATAAAACCTCTCGGTATCTGGTGGGCTACAGTACCAGAAGAACGACTACCAAAAGATGAAAACACTAAAGCCTATATTAAAACACATTGGAGCGAGCCTTGGGGTGACAGGCGTCAAGAACTTGTGTTCATCGGATCGGGTATAGATTGGCAGCAAATAAAAACAAAACTTGACGAATGCCTCGTGCCAAAAACACAAGCTTCGAGCCTTGAGGATCTGCCAAATTTTAAAGATCCCTTTCCTATTTGGCGACGTGAGGAAGATGCAGCGTGAATATCAATTCAAAGAATTTTGTAACGCAACCTGCAGGTGTAAGCTCAGTATCAGACCCTAAACTCTTTGATACATTTAATGACACCGATTGTTCTGCTGCTATTTGGGCCCGCGATGTCCCCTTAAATAAACAAGCATGGATAAATGGGTTAGAGCGTACGGTGCTTCCTACAGGACGCGTAATTATTCCAACCAACTTAGTTACCGAAACAGTGACCAACTTGTTTGATATTTCAGGCTTACCACCTGGGCCCAATCGAACATGGTTTGAACGCGATATCACCAGTTTGGCAACAATATTTTCTGAAGTAGTAAAATCCAAATACCTTAAATTACGCTTTAATGTAGTAGAGACATGTATGTGTCCAAAATTTCACTTAGACTCAATAACTGCTCGCCTCATCTGTACTTACAGGGGTTTGGGAACTCAGTATGGTATATCTGAGCGTGGAGAAGATCCAAAACATGTTTATACACTCAAAACTGGCGTTCCAATTTTGCTCAAAGGACTTTTATGGCCAACTACACCAACAATTGATTTGCTTCATAGATCACCACCAACCAATGGAAAAGAAGAAACGAGATTAATAATGGTTTTAGACCACGTGATTGATCCAGAAGATGAGTTTTAGATCCCTTTTTGATCCAAGAAGTAAAACTTCAACCAAATCTGACTAAGTGGTCCCGAAAGCGGTCCCGATAAATGGCCTAACCCACTGTTATCACTGAATTTATTCAGAAAAAGTAAGGAAAATGGCGCACCGGGGATGCAACCAAACTGATATAAGGTTGTTTATTATCAATAACTTATTGAGGTGACATTTTCAAAAAGCGGTCCAGAAAACGGTCCAAGGGCGTACGAAGAAGCTTTTTGATCTCGCCCACGCAGGTTTGACTCAGAAGAGTTCCTTTTTGACGTATTTCGAGTTCCCTTTTTGAACAAATAAGAAACTAAAGCCATATTTTAAAAGGAAATAGTAAAATTATCTGGTACCCACGGCCAGAACTTACGTAAATCTTACTACATTGTTTTTATGAGGTTTTTCACGTCAAAAACTAATCCGTGAGTTCCCTTTTGGTGAGCTGTGAGTTCCTTTTTCTAAGTTGACATATAGTAGTGTCAATCTCATCTGGGGAAAGTTGAACTCCAGAACAGGGCATAGCCGTTAAGGAAGTAAATATCAGCAAGATGTCAGTGTATCGTAAATGGCTAAGCTAGTCTGAACAGGCGGTAATCAAGGCTCAACAACCCAGGGTTGATTTACGAACGGCTGGCTTCATTTACATCATGTCTGACCCTGCATTTGATGGTTTACTGAAAATAGGGAAATCAAAAAGCAGAATTACGACCCATTACAGACTAATTAGAGATCCCATGCTTTAACTCCTTTAGGTACTGATCCACACCTACTTCTTTAATATAATCTTCGTCCTCTGGGCTATATCTAACGTCTACTTTTAATCTGTCAGTGTATAACTCAAGCCAGTAATCGATATGATCTAACATATCTTCTGCCGCAACCTCTGAGGTAATGCGCAGCAAGCTAATATTATTCTTTTTACACCACAGCGATTTTATTGCGTGCCTACGCTTTGCGATGACTACATTATGCCTATTCTTTGCTTCATCTTCAGACCAGTGACTTAATTTGAGCTGCTGATGACCATCGTACTCTATGGCCGTAAAGTATTTTGGTAAGTAAAAATCGAAACGTAGTTTGCCAATATCTATGCAATCGTGATCCGTCCACTTTTCAATATATTCAACACCAAGCTCACTTAATGCCATTGCGACAGCAGCAGCTCCCTCATATTCTGTATTCACTTTTTACGTGGAATTTTAATCATGGCTTAAGTGCGTTTATACGCTTTTCAGCACTGAGTTGGTTAGCAAATGGAGCAACAGATAGTATGGCTAGTAGTTTTTTCATTTGTCTAGCGTCCTGATCTGCTTTGTATTTGTTTGGCACAGCGTAAAGGAACAGAAGAGTCAACTGAAGAGACTCCCTCTATGGTTGTCAGCTTCTCGGTCAAAAACCTTTCGAAATCTTGAACATCCTCGGTTATAATCTTCAAAAGATAGTCCTGAGATCCTGTCATGAGCCAACATTCAATAACTTCTGGGAATATTTTAATTTTCTTTTCAAAAAAAGCAAAGTTCTCTGCTCTTTGTTTCTCAAGTCTGACAAAAACAAATACTGGAAAACTAAAGCCCAGTTTATTTTCATTAATTTTAACTGTGTAACCATCAATTACATTTTTTGTTTCCATAGAGTGAATTCTGCGCCCTACAGAACTTATGCTTAGACCAACCTTTTCACTTATACGTTGATAAGACATTCTTGCGTCAGATTTTAGGCATTCGAGAATCTTATAATCAAATTCATCCATAGAGCAATCTTACCGCTATATAGATCAAATGTAAAATTTTTTCTCATATTATCGTAAAATATAGTCAAAATTAATCACAATTATCAAATTATAAGGAATATAAATGTTGAAACAAAAAAACGGTATTTGCCTATTTTGAAAAGAGTAACGAATAAATTTTATTTCAGGGATGAATCCACTAATGAAAAACGTTTTAATTGATAGGTTAAGTTATTCCTTAAATGAAATGCAACGAGAAGGGCTTTTTAAAAATGAAATAGAGATCCGCTCTCCCCAAGCTGCGCGCGTTGATGTTGGGCATCAGAATAAAGTTCTAAATTTGTGCGCAAACAATTATTTGGGTCTGGCAGATAATGATCGCTTAATTAGTGCTGCTAAAAATGCGCTGGATACCTACGGTTTTGGAATGGCGTCAGTCAGGTTTATTTGTGGGACGCAAGATAAACACAAGGAACTTGAAGAAAAACTTGCTGAATTTCTTGGCAAGGATGATGCGATATTATTTGCTTCCTGTTTTGATGCTAATTGTGGTTTATTTGAGGCGCTATTGGGACCTCAAGACGCAGTTGTTTCAGATAACCTCAATCACGCCTCAATTATTGATGGAATTCGCTTATCCAAAGCTCAACGTTATCGTTATCATAATAATGATCCAGTTGACCTGGAAATTAAACTTAAGCAAGCCCGGACTGCGGGATCAGAGAATATTATTATAGCCACAGACGGCGTTTTTTCGATGGACGGGACCTATGCCAATCTTCCTGAAATATCCCGTCTGGCTAAAATTTATGACGCTTTAGTTATGGTTGACGACTGTCACGCAACTGGGTTCGTTGGAACTAAAGGAAAGGGAACCTCAGAATATTTTGGGGTAAACGTAGACATTTTAACGGGCACCCTAGGGAAAGCCTTGGGTGGTGCAATTGGAGGATACATTGCGGGCCCTCAGAGAGTAATCGATATGCTGCGGCAACGTGCTAGGCCCTATCTATTTTCGAATTCACTTCCACCTGTAGCCATAGCAGCCGGTTTAGAAGCAATAAATATTATTAATGAAAGTGATTATCTTCGCAAAAAACTACACAAAAACTCCATTTATTGGAGAAAGGGGCTGAAAGCTCTTGGATTTGATTTAATTGAAGGTGAGCATCCAATCATACCAGTCATGCTTGGCGATGCGCTTTTATCACAAAAGATGGCAGAGAGACTATTTGCGTTGGGTGTCTATGTGGCAGGTTTCTTTTTTCCCGTTGTTCCAAAAGGTCAGTCTCGAATAAGGACGCAGATGAATGCGGCCTTCACAACTGAAGATCTTGATCAAGCTTTACATGCCTTTGAAAAAGTGGGCCGAGAATTGGGCGTTATCACATGACCGAAATGATGCGATGCTTAGTTAAGAACAAGTCTGAAGTAGGGCTTTGGATGCATGAAAGGCCTATTCCTAAGATTGGTCCTGACGATGTTCTTATTCGCGTTCTTAAAACTGGAATATGTGGAACCGATTTGCATATTTGGGATTGGGACGATTGGTCCCGTAAAGCAGTGAGCTTAGGCATAATTACAGGTCATGAGTTTTCTGGAGAAATTGTAGAAATAGGCGCAAATGTAAAAGATCTTAAAGTAGCTCAACGCTGTTCGGGTGAGGGCCATTTGATAGGAAATAAATCTCGTCAGGCGCGTGCGGGTACGTTTCATCTAGATCCTGAAACAATGGGTGTTGGAGTTAACACGGATGGAGCTTTTGCTGAATATATTCGGCTTCCAGCATTCAATACCATAGCCTTGCCGGACAGTATCTCAGACGAAATAGGAGCTATTCTTGATCCTTTAGGAAATGCAGTTCACACGGCGTTGTCTTTTAATTTAGTTGGAGAAGATGTTTTGATTACTGGAGCAGGTCCCATTGGGATAATGGCTGCGGCTGTTGCTAGATTTGCGGGTGCGCGAAATATTGTAATTACAGATATTAACCAAGAGAGATTAGAGCTTGCGAATAACGTTGTAGATGCTGTGACGGTCAACGTAATGTCGGAATCTTTAACTGGCATCATGGCCAAGTTGAGTCTAAAACAGGGCTTTGATATTGGTCTGGAAATGTCAGGGAATTCAGCTGCATTCAATCAAATGGTAGGTGCCCTTGTGACAGGTGGAAAAATTGCAATGCTGGGCATACCAGCGAGTAAGACTGAGGTCGATTGGAGCCAAATAGTTTTTAAATCAATTACAATTAAAGGTATCTATGGAAGAGAAATTTTTGAGACTTGGTACAAAATGATCGTGATGCTGGAAAGAGGACTTGATATAAGTAAAGTAATTACAAAAAAAGTAGCAGCTGATGAATACCAGAATGCATTCGATCTTATGTCATCTGGCCAAGCTGGAAAAATAGTTATGGATTGGACTGTTTAAATTATGATCTCGGAAGTCAAATCTGATCATATTTCATATCAGAAAAAACGCTTTGCGATAGTACTTCTTGAAGAATTTGCGATATCTTCCTACGGCCCTTTGCTTGATGTATTAAGGATCGCAAATCATGTGTCAAAGAAAGAATTATATCACTGGATTACAATTGCCGAAAATGAAGGCCCAATAGAGAGCTCAGCTAGAACTAAAATTCAGCCAGATTTTGGTCTGATTGATCTTCGGAGGGGAGATATTGCATTAATATGCGGTGGGCTAAATGTAGAAAAGAATACCACGAAAAGAATTCTCAACTGGATACGGAGACAGTCGCGCAGGGGAATTCTTTTTGGAGGTGTTGATACTGGATCATATACGGTTGCTAAAGCAGGTCTTTTGGAAGGGAAAAACGCTACTATCCATTGGGAAAACCAGGATAGTTTTCGAGAAATTTTTCACAAAGTTAATTTGAACAGATCGATTTTCTGTATTGACAATCCCTCTTTTACTAGTGCGGGTGGCTGCACTTCAATCGATATGATCCTTAAGCTAATCGAAACCGATCACGGTGAGGAAATTGCGAGTTCAGTATCTGACCAATTAATTTATAAATGCCATGCAGATGACGATTTTGCGCAGCGCTTATCAACATCGACTGACATTGGGCAACGAAATCCAATTGTCCTTAACGCCATCAGAATTATGGAGAAGAATCTTGAAGACCCCATGAGCATAAAGATATTGTCGAAAATGTTAAATATTTCGCACAGAATGCTTGAAAGGAAGTTTCAACGATTCCTAAACATAAGCCCATATAAATTTTACTTAGAATTACGTTTGCGAAAAGCCAAAAATCTATTGCTTCAAACCGACATCAGCGTGATAAACGTTGCTTTTGCCTGTGGTTTTGTTTCCCCTGGACATTTCTCAAAATCCTATAAATCGAAATATGGTCTTTCGCCATTTGCTGAAAGAAAATCACGTTAAATTTATATTTCTAAAAAAAACTAATCATCAAAATATTTCATGGGCAGTTTTTAAAGACGTTTATTTGGATCGTTTTACTTGCTACTCGTGTAGCAAGATTTCATAATGTTTTCATGATTAGGTCAGTGTCTTTAAACAAATTCAACAATCCCGATTATACAATTTCAGGCGAACGCCGCGCAAAAGTTGAGCTCAAGTCATTAAAAACTTTATGGTTCAATACTGGTACACTTTGCAACATTGAATGCAAAAATTGCTACATCCAAAGCTCGCCTACAAATGATGACTTAGTCTACATTAAAGTAGCCGAAGTACAAAAATTCATTAATGAAATCTTAAAGTTATCATTGCCTGTTCAGGAAATAGGGTTAACCGGTGGAGAGCCGTTCATGAACCCAGACATCACCAAAATAATTGAGCTATGCGTATGTGAAGGATTCAATGTGCTTGTTCTCTCAAATGCCATGGCACCAATGATGCGTAAAAAAATCAAGTCGGACCTAATAAAACTTAATGACCAATTTGGTGATCAAATAGTAATTAGAGTCTCATTGGATCACTGGGACTGCGTCAAACATGATGCAGAACGTGGACTTGGAACATTCGAAAAAACAATCGAAGGAATGCGTTGGCTTAACGAACACAATATTAAAATGGCAGTAGCAGGCCGCTCTGAGTTTTCAGACAATGAGCAAACTGCAAGGATGGCATATGAAGAATTATTTAGGTTACATAATTTTAAAATTGATGCGTTTAACCCATCTGAAACAGTACTTTTTCCTGAACTTGAGGAAAATGCTGAGGTTCCAGAAATAACTGAATCTTGCTGGAATATTTTGAATAAGTCACCCAACGATTTGATGTGTTCTAACTCTCGTATGGTCGTAAAACGAAAGAGAGCAAGTCTCCCAAGTGTTGTCGCTTGTACATTACTGCCCTATGATCCCGAGTTTGATTTAGGCACTGAGTTAAAAAACTCATTAAAGGATGTAGCATTAAATCACGTACATTGTTCAAAGTTCTGCGTATTAGGTGGCGCATCTTGCTCCGCTTGAATTTCTTTAGTCATTGAAACTTTTATTACTCCAATTTTTTACCCCAACTCACAATACCCCTACTCACTCACAAAGACGTTTATTTGGATCAGGTCATTTGCTACGTGTGTAGCATTTTTTATATTGCGGACTAGAACATAATTTACGTTCTTAGAATCTAGGAAAATAGAATGTTAAAGAAATATTTATTTATAGTTTCTGCTTTTGTAGCCGCTATGGCTTACTTTGTTTTTTATGAAGAAACCGAAAATGGCCCTATTGAACAAAATTCACCAATTGTTAGCGTTGAAATCCCAAATGAATTTTCAGAATTGGCACAAATTGGTAAATTAAACTACCAAAGCAATTGTGCTGATTGTCATGGAGAAAATGCCGTGGGGCAACAAGGTATTGCACCGCCACTTGTTCATAAAATTTACGAACCCAGTCATCACGGTGACGAAAGCTTTCAAATTGCTGTTGCTATGGGAGTACGTTCACATCATTGGAAGTTTGGAAATATGCCTGCAATCGAAAATTTAACTAGATCTGACGTTACAGCCATTGTTGCATATGTTAGGGAACTGCAAAGGGCTAATGGAATATTTTAGTTTTAGGGCGACGAAGTTAATCCAAAGTGACAGCATCTCCCTCTCCTTATTACACATTATTAAAGTAAAGACGTTAAAAAGATGTATAGAGCTAAAAAGTCATTAATAGATTTAGTCTTTTCTATAATACTTTTTACGTGTGCATATAGCTTTTCTAAGGCTGGTAACGGCTTATTTCGGCTTATTTACGACAATTGAGAAAGTCCCACTACCATCCGAAGTTGGTGCACAAGAAGCCTCCCTTACAAGTAAAGATGGCATTTTGTACATGACTTGGATGGAAAAGGTTAATACTAAAACTAAAGTTATGTTCTCAATGAAAACTGCGAGTGGATGGTCCGAACCTACTTCTGTTCACATTGGTTACGACCTATTTGTGAATTGGGCTGATTTTCCCAGTATTGCAGTACTTAGTAATAAAACAATTGCTGTTCACTGGTTACAGAAAGTTGGCAACTCGGGCTTTGATTATCAAATTAACATAGCGTTATCGTCAGATAATGGTCAAACTTGGAGCAGCCCAAAAATCTTGCATGAGGATCGTTCTCCAGTGCAGCATGGCTTTGTGTCAATGACACCTAGCAAAGAAAAATTACTTACAATTATCTGGCTCGATGGACGTACTTATGGTGTAAAGTTGGGAGAAACAAAAAACGTAACCGAGGCTATGCAGTTACGTGCCACAACTATCACAAGTGACGGTATTATAGGTAAGGAAGTAGCAATTGATAAGCGCACATGTTCATGTTGCCAGACTAGTATTACAGTTACAGATAAGGGAACAGTAATCGCTGCTTACAGAGATCGGTCCGAGGATGAAATACGTGATATTTCGATTGCACGATTGGAAGGGAATGGTTGGCAAGAGCCCTTTAGTCTAAACGACGATGGGTGGGAAATATCAGGATGCCCAGTTAACGGACCAGCGATCTCGTCAATAGATAAGTTAGTAGCAGTTGCTTGGTTTACGAGGGCAAAGGGAGTTTCTGCGGTTAAGATTGCGTTTTCTGATGACGACGGAAAGAGCTTTGCTACACCACTTAGTATAGAACACCAAGATCCGATTGGAAGAGTAGACTTAGAAATGCTCCCAGGCGGTAGTGCGCTGGTTAGTTGGGTGGAATGGATAGATGGTAACGAAGTAATTTCAATCTGCAGAGCAAGCCAAAAACACGGATGCAAAACTCAGCAGCGGCTCGTTCTAAATGCAGACAATGAGTCTTTAAATTTCCCTAAATTAGAACGCGTCAACGAAGACATTTACCTTGTTTGGACCCAACCAGATGAAAATGGAGATAACCTATCAATGCTTCGTTTGTCTCTAAAGCCAATCGATCCATTTATATAGTTGTAACTCAGGAAAGTGTTAATTGATGTTGAGGTACAGTTCCTACACTATCACAAGTTCATTGTAATTATAGAATAGGTTTTTTTATAATTTACAGGAGAATAGCATGCTTGGAGAAAAAGCGGGAACATTGACTTTAAAAGAAACCACCAAACCCATTGAGTCAGGTAAATACGGTCTGCCTGCCATGGAAACGCACAACGTTGGTAGCGGTACGCTTGTAGGTCATGAGGTACAAGGTATGGCAACCTTTACCGCTGAGATGAGACCCGATGGTTCATGGAAAGGTCATTGCCCAGCAGGAGTGATCATGTGTGCCGGAGGTGTTGCCACCTTTACTTGCATGGGTGTTGGTAACATGACTGAAACTGGTGGTGTGATGTTTCACGGAGGTGCTTCATTTGAAACAACATCTGAAGCTTTATCTGAACTAAATGGTAAATATTATATGTTCTCTTATGAGTCAGATCCAGAGGGTAATGCCGAATGGAACCTATACCCATGCGTTTAGCATCGGTTTGATTAAAACGACGTAAATCCTGAGATGCAATTGTTAAATGATATAAAACAAGGAAAACGATATGATAGTTATGTTAACTCAAGATCTTTCAAAAGGCTTCGCGCCTTGGAAAGAGATGTATTTAGAAAATAAAAACCAACTAAACTCACTCGGGGGTAAGCTGATTTTTGCAGGACCTCATAAGGATGATAACAATAAAATGATGGTACTTATGGAGTTCGACTCTCCGGAGTCTATGAAAGCATTCGCTGGACATGAGGAACTTAGAGCCAAAAGAGCTGCTGCTGGAGCAATTTTGGAGTCTAATGTTGTAACTGTAATGGGTGATGAATCTTTTACTGAGTGAATTGTATGCATTATTTACCCTAACTCAATCACGAAGGCGTTTAATTGGATCTACTGATTTAACATCTATGCAATGTTATGCGCATCGTTCTGTCAAATAAGAGTTTCAGGGGTTTAGTTGCAATTATCGTTACAAGTCTTTATTGGAAAAGGTGGGGACTGCGCACGGACTCTCGCCTAGACTAGCCATCTTAGACGAAGTGGGACAAGTTCGTAGTTTCCACGATAACTAGCAACTCAAGCGCTCAAGGTTTTGCCCCCCCTACCTCTCAGGATGGTCCACAGGTAGCCCCACCTCAACTCACAAGACCCCTACTCACTCAAAAAGACGCTTATTTGGATCAGGTCATTTGCCATGTGTGTGGCGTCTTGTGGGGCTTATTGATCACTACAGACGCACTCTGGAGCTAACTGAGATAGAA
>LULK01001426.1_pt1 | contig 13372 bp, 15 predicted proteins | sample 728181 | NCBI WGS metagenome assembly LULK01 (sample SAMN03860291, study PRJNA289734) | marine metagenome | biome: seawater column; feature: ocean; material: water; isolation source: Red Sea water column Station 169 - depth 10m | place: Saudi Arabia: Red Sea | collected 2011-10-15 | depth 10 m | reverse complement strand
CGGCGGCGGGCACGCCCGCCTCGACGGCTACGAGATCCGCACCGCCGCGGTGATGGCCAACGTCCCGTGCATCACCACGGTGCAGGGGCTCGGTGCGGCCGTGCAGGGCATCGAGGCGATGCGTCGCGGCGACATCGGGGTGCGCAGCCTGCAGGAGTGGGCTGCTCGGTGACTCTCTACGACCACCTCTTCACCCACGTCGCGACCCGGATCGACCCCGAGCGGGCGCACCACCTGGGCTTCCGGGGCGTGCGTCTCGGGGCGCCGGTGCTGCGCGCGACGCACGCGATGCTGGGTGCGGTGGGGTCGCCGGTGGAGGCGATGGGCCTCCGCTTCCCCCACGTGCTGGGGCTGGCGGCCGGCTTCGACAAGAACGCGGTCGGCATCGATGCGCTCGGGGCGCTCGGCTTCGGGCACGTCGAGATCGGCACCGTCACGGGGCTCGCCCAGCCCGGCAACCCGCAGCCGCGGCTGTTCCGGCTGCCCGCCGACCGGGCGGTCCTCAACCGGATGGGCTTCAACAACGACGGGGCGCACGCGGTCGCCGAGCGGCTGCGCAGGCGGGCAGCCCGTGCCCCCGGTGCGGACGCCCCGGTCCTCGGCGTCAACATCGGCAAGTCCAAGGTCGTCCCCGACGACGACCAGGCGGCCGTGGAGGCCGACTACGAGACGAGCGCGCGGTTGCTGTCGCCGTACGCCGACTACCTCGTGGTCAACGTCTCCTCGCCCAACACCCCGGGCCTGCGCAACCTGCAGGCGGTCGAGAAGCTCCAGCCGCTGCTGGAGCACGTACGCCGGGTGGCCGACGCCGCCACCGGCGACCGTCGTGTGCCGCTGCTGGTCAAGATCGCCCCGGACCTCGCCGACGAGGACGTCGACGCGGTGGCCGACATGGCGCTGGCGGGGCGGAGCGACGGGGTGCTCGACGGCGTCATCGCGACCAACACGACCATCTCCCGGGACGGGCTGGCCACCCCGGCGGCCGACGTCGAGGCGATCGGTGCCGGCGGCGTCTCGGGCCGACCGCTGACCCAGCGCTCCTGCGAGGTCGTGCGACGGCTGCGCGGGCGCATCGGCGACCGGGAGACCTCCGGCCTGACCCTGGTCGGCGTCGGCGGCATCACCACCGTCGAGGACGCCCGCGCCCGGCTCGAGGCGGGTGCGGACCTGCTCCAGGGCTACACCGCCTTCATCTACGAGGGGCCGGGCTGGCCCCGCCGCATCGTGCGCGGACTGGAGGACTGACCCGCCGGATGTGCCGCCGATGAGTCCCGTCCACGTCACCGCGGAGGTGCTGGCCTCCAAGCGGATCGGCGGCTACCACCTCGCGCGCCGTGCCTTCTGGATCCACCGGGTGCGCCCCCTGGGCGGCTACGCCGCCACGGTCACGCTCGTCGTCGAGCCGCGGGGCGAGGGCACCCGCTGGCTGGCCTCGCGCCAGCGCGGGGACCGGGTCGAGGTCACCGGGCCGCTCGGCGGTCGCCCGTTCGCGCTGCCGAAGGAGCCGGTGCCCGTGCTGCTCGTGGGCGAGGGCTACGCCGCGGCGCCGCTCTTCGCGCTGGCCGAGCGGCTGCGCGAGCGCGACTGCCCGGTCAACCTGGTGCTCGGCGCACCCGACGAGGCGCACCTGCTGTCGGCGCTCGAGGCCCGTCGCACCGCCCGCGCGGTCACGATCGTCACCGGCGACGGCTCGGTCGGGGCACGCGGAGCCGTGGCCGAGGTGCTGCCCGAGGCGCTGCGCCGCTCCGGTGCCGCGGTCGTCTACGCCGCCGGACCCGCCCCCACCCTGCACGCCGCCGCCCTGGCCGCGGAGGAGCACGGCGCCTGGAGCCAGGTGGCGCTGGAGCAGCGCACCCCCTGCGGCACCGGCCTGTGCCTGGGCTGCCCCGTGCCCGTGGTGGGCGAGGACGGCGTCGCCCGGACCGCCCGTGCCTGCACCGACGGTCCGGTCGTCCGCGGCGACCGGGTCCGCTGGGACGACCTGGCCGGGGGAGCGGGCGCATGAGCACCCGGGTCGCCGGCCTGACGCTGGCCTCGCCCGTGCTGGTGGCGTCGGGGTGCGGCGGGACCGGCCGGGAGCTGTCGGCGTACGCCCCGCTCTCGACGTACGGCGCCTTCACCACCCGCTCGATCAGCCGTGACGCCCGGCCCGGTGCCGGCGACGCGACGCTCGCGGAGACGCCGGCGGGGCTGGTGCACGCCACCGGGCTGCCGAACCCCGGGCTCGACGTCTTCCTGGCCACCGAGCTGCCCTGGCTGCTCACCGAGGGCGCGCGGGTGGTCGTCTCGATCGTCGCGCGCGACCTGGGGGAGTACGCCGAGGTCGCCCGCCGGCTCGCCACGGCCCCCGGCGTCAGCGCGGTCGAGGTCAACCTCGCGGTGCCCGACGCCGCCGAGCTCGGGGTCCTCGACGCGCGCGAGCCCTTCCACGTGGGCGCTGCCGTCTCGACCGTGCTGCGCGAGCTCCCGCGCGGCGTGCCGGTCCTCGCCAAGCTGCGCCTCGACCCGGTCCGGGTCGCCGAGAGCGTCAAGGTCGCCGCCGAAGCGGGCGCCGGGGCGGTCGTGCTGGGCGGTGCGCTGCCGGCGTCCCTGCCCGAGGGTCGTCCGGCCGGGCTCAGCGGGCCGGCGGTCTCGCCGCTAGCCCTGCGCTGCGTCACCGACGCCCGCGCCGCGCTCGACGCGGCGGGGGCCGAGTGCGACGTCGTCGCCTGCGGGGGCATCGGCACCGCCGAGGACGCACGCACCGCCCTGCGCCTGGGTGCGGTCGCCGTCCAGGTCGGCTCCGCCCTGTTCCACGACCCCACCACCGCCGCGCGGCTCGCCGCCGCCCTGGACCCCGATGAGGGAGCATGAGCCCGATGACCACGGACACGACCACGGACACCCCTGAGGACCGCCCCACCCCGTTCGGAGCCCGGCTGCACGCAGCGGTCGAGCGGCGCGGCGCCTTCTGCGTCGGCATCGACCCTCACGCGGCGCTGCTGCACGACTGGGGCCTGCCCGACGACGTCTCCGGGCTCGAGCGCTTCGCCCTCACCGTCGTCGAGGCCGTCGCGCCGCTGTGCTCGGTGGTCAAGCCGCAGTCGGCGTTCTACGAGCGCTTCGGCTCCCGCGGCGTCGCGGTGCTCGAGCGGGTCGTCGCGGAGTCCCGTGCCGCCGGCGCCCTGGTGCTGCTCGACGTCAAGCGCGGCGACATCGGCTCGACCTCGCAGGCCTACGCCGACGCCTACCTCGACCCGACCTCGCCGCTGGCCTCCGACGCCATCACCGCCAGCCCCTACCTCGGCTTCGGGTCGCTCGACCCGATGGTCGAGACCGCCGAGCGGCACGGCGCCGGGGTCTTCGTGCTCGCGCTGACGTCGAACAAGGAGGGCCCGGAGGTCCAGCACGCGCTCACCGACGACCACGGAGGGAGTGCCCCGGGGGAGCGCGTCGCCGACCGCGTGCTCTCGCACCTGGCCCGCCTCAACGAGGGCGCCGAGCCGCTGGGCTCCTTCGGCGCGGTCGTGGGCGCCACCATCGGCTCGACCACCGCCGACCTGGCGTTCAACGGCCCGGTGCTCGCACCCGGCTTCGGTGCCCAGGGTGGCACCGTCGCCGACATCGCGCGGATCTTCGGCACGCAGGCTCGGCACGTGCTGCCGAGCTCCTCGCGCGAGGTCCTGCGGCTCGGCCCCGACGCCGGCGCCATGGCCGACGCCGTACGCCGCACCAACGAGGCGCTGGCCGACCTGTGACCCGACCGCTGCCCGTGCTGCTCGGGCTCACCGTCGCCGCGCCCCTCCTGCTGGGGCTCGGCGGCTGCTCGTCGGACCCCTACGAGACCTACTGCGAGCGGGTCGAGGAGCACCAGGCGGCGCTGGGAGAGGCCGTCGCCGCCGGGGGTCCGGACGCCCTGCTCGACGTGCTGGCCGAGCTGCGGGACCTGCGCGACGCGGCGCCGTCCGACATCGCCGACGAGTGGCAGCAGGTGGTGGGCCGGCTCGAGGCGCTGCAGCGCGCGCTGGACGACGCCGGTGTCGACCCGGCGGACTACGACCGCGACGACCCGCCGGAGGGGCTGGACCCCGCCGATCGCACCGCGATCGATGCCGCCGCGCGGGAGCTGGTGCGCCCGGAGACGGCCCAGTCGATGGCGTCGGTGGAGACCCAGGCCCGGGACGTGTGCCAGACGCCGTTGTACCTCTGACCCCCCAGCACAGCACGCCGCAGAGCGCTGGACCACGGGACCGTCGAGTGGCGGGACGTTTGCCGGGCTCTGAGAGTTCTGACTAGATTGCCCACTTCAGGCCCACCCCATCTCGTGCTCCCATCTCGCACTCGCAGTCGAAGGACGACCACCTGTGGCACTCCCACCACTCACTCCCGAACAGCGTCAGGCGGCACTCGAGAAGGCCGCAGCGTCTCGACGGGAGCGGGCCGAGGTGAAGAACCGCCTCAAGAACTCCGGCGCTTCCATCGTCGAGGTGCTCCACGAGGGTCAGACCAACGAGGTCATCGGCAAGATGAAGGTCGTCGACCTGCTCCAGTCGATGCCGGGCCTGGGCAAGGTCCGCGCCCGCCAGGTGATGGAGCGGCTCGGCATCGCCGAGAGCCGGCGGGTCCGCGGGCTCGGCACCAAGCAGGTCGCCGCCCTCGAGAAGGAGTTCGGCGGCACCTCGGCGTGAGCGCCCCGAACCACCCCGAGCAGCAGCGCCGCAGCCGGCTGGTCGTGCTGGCCGGCCCCACGGCCGTCGGCAAGGGCACCGTCGCGGCTGCCGTGCGCGACTCGCACCCCGACGTGTGGATCTCGGTCTCCGCGACGACGCGCGCGCCGCGACCCGGCGAGGTCGACGGGGTCCACTACCACTTCGTCTCCGACGACGAGTTCGACCGGATGGTCGCCGACGACGACCTGCTGGAGTGGGCGGTCGTGCACAAGGCGGCCCGCTACGGCACGCCGCGCGGTCCGGTCGAGCAGGCGCTGCGCGCCGGACGACCCTCCATGCTCGAGATCGACCTGCAGGGGGCGCGTCAGGTGCGTCGCACCATGCCCGACGCGCTGTTCGTGTTCCTCAAGCCCCCGTCGTGGGACGAGCTGGTCCGCCGGCTGGTCGGCCGGGGCACCGAGACCGAGGAGGAGCGCGAGCGGCGCCTGGTCACCGCACGCGAGGAGCTGGCCGCCGAGCCGGAGTTCGACGTGACCATCGTCAACCACGAAGTTCGTGCCGCCGCCGACGACTTGGTAACCTTGATGATGCTCGACCCCGAGGCCGCCGTCCCGGCGCCCCGCGGGTCCACATCTTTGTCCAACGACTCGTGAGGAACGCCAGACCTGTGTCTGCTCCCAACATCGCCGCCGAGGGCGTCACCAACCCCTCGATCGACGACCTGCTGACCAAGACGGACAGCAAGTACCAGCTGGTCCTCTACGGCGCCAAGCGCGCCCGACAGATCAACGCCTACTACTCCCAGCTCGGCGAGGGCCTGCTGGAGTACGTCGGTCCGCTCGTGGAGACCCACGTGCAGGAGAAGCCGCTCTCGATCGCGCTGCGCGAGATCAACGAGGACCTCCTGACCTGCGAGCACGTCGACCCCGCCGAACTCGCCGCCGAGGAGGCCGCCGCCCAGGCCGCCGCCGCGGACGCTGCGACCGGTCTGGAGTGACGCTCCGCCTGTGACGGAGCCACGCACCACCGCTGAGGCCGCTTCCCCGACGGGGGAGCGGCTCTCTGCGATTTCTGAGGGCGCTCCCCACGACGTCGCGGCCGACCGGCCCCGCGTGGTGCTGGGCGTGGGCGGCGGCATCGCGGCGTACAAAGCCTGCGAGCTGCTGCGCCGCTTCACCGAGTCCGGCCACGACGTCACCGTCGTGCCGACCGCCTCGGCCCTGCAGTTCGTGGGGGCGCCCACGTGGTCGGCGCTGTCCGGCAAGCCGGTCAGCGACCAGGTCTGGGATCGCGTCCACGAGGTGCCGCACGTGCGCATCGGTCAGCAGGCCGACCTCGTCGTCGTGGCCCCCACCACCGCCGACCTGCTGGCCAAGGCCGCGCACGGCCTGGCCGACGACCTGCTCACCAACACCCTGCTCACGGCCCGCTGCCCGGTCGTCCTGGTGCCGGCGATGCACACCGAGATGTGGGAGCACCCCGCCACTCGCGCCAACGTCGCCACCCTGCGCGAGCGCGGCGTCCTGGTCGTCGAGCCCGCCGAGGGTCGACTGACCGGCGCCGACACCGGCAAGGGCCGGCTGCCCGAGCCCGCGGAGGTCTTCGCGTTCTGCCGCGAGGTCCTCGAGCGTGACGGCGAGACCGGTCGTGACCTCGAGGGACGCCGCGTCGTGGTGAGCGCCGGTGGCACGCGGGAGTACCTCGACCCGGTGCGCTTCCTCGGCAACCGCTCCTCGGGGCTGCAGGGCTACGCCCTGGCCCGGGCCGCGGCCAGCCGCGGCGCCAAGGTCACGCTGGTGGCCGCCAACACCGCGCTCGCCGACCCGGCCGGGGTCGACGTCGTGCCCGTGGAGACCACCGCCGAGCTGCGCGAGGCCGTCCTGACGGCCGCGGCCGGTGCCGATGCGGTCGTGATGGCAGCCGCCCCTGCCGACTTCCGCCCGCTCGCGCGCAGCGACGCCAAGATCAAGAAGGCCGAGGACGGCTCGGCCCCGGCCATCGAGCTGGAGCAGAACCCCGACATCCTGCGCGAGCTGGCCGCCGAGCGCTCCGTGGCCGGCCAGGTGGTCGTCGGGTTCGCCGCCGAGACCGGCGACGCCACCGGCTCGGTCCTCGACCTGGCCCGCGCCAAGCTCGCCCGCAAGGGCTGCGACCTGCTCGTGGTCAACGACGTCAGCGGGGGAGCGGTCTTCGGCAGCCCCGACAACGAGGCCGTGATCCTCGAGGCCGACGGGTCCTACGTCGAGGTCCCGCACGGCTCCAAGGGCGCCCTCGCCCACGCCATCTGGGACTGCGTCACCGCACGTTGGGCCGCCGTCTAGGCTGTCCCGCATGACGGGACGCCTGTTCACCTCCGAGTCCGTGACCGAGGGTCACCCGGACAAGATCGCCGACCAGATCAGCGACGCTGTCCTCGACGAGATGCTGCGCCAGGACGCGCACTCGCGGGTCGCCGTCGAGACGCTGCTGACCACGGGACTGGTGGTGGTGGCTGGCGAGGTGACCACGACCGGCTACGTCGACATCAAGTCGATCGTGCGTCAGAAGATCCTCGACATCGGCTACGACCACTCCGACAAGGGCTTCGACGGCACGACCTGCGGCGTCATGGTCGCGATCGGCGGCCAGTCCGGTGACATCGCCCAGGGCGTCGACACCGGCTACGAGTCGCGCCTGGAGGAGTCCGTCGACGCGATGGACAAGCAGGGCGCCGGTGACCAGGGGCTGATGTTCGGCTACGCCTGCGACGACACCCCCGAGCTGATGCCGCTGCCGATCAAGATCGCCCAGACGCTCTCGGAGCGGCTCACGGCGGTCCGCAAGGACGGCACGCTGCCCTACCTGCGTCCCGACGGGAAGACCCAGGTCACCATCGAGTACGACGACCAGGCCCGATCGACCTCGACACCCGCCTGCAGCCCGACATCGCCAAGCACGTCATCGCCCCGGTGCTCGAGCAGTTCGACATCGACTCCGACGGCTACCGCCTGCTGGTGAACCCGACCGGCACGTTCGTGGTCGGTGGTCCGATGGGTGACGCCGGTCTGACCGGGCGCAAGATCATCGTCGACACCTACGGCGGCATGGCCCGTCACGGTGGTGGCGCGTTCTCGGGCAAGGACCCCTCGAAGGTCGACCGCTCCGCGGCGTACGCGATGCGCTGGGTGGCCAAGAACGTCGTGGCCGCGGGCCTGGCCCGCCGCTGCGAGGTGCAGGTCGCCTACGCGATCGGCAAGGCGCAGCCCGTGGGTGTGTTCGTGGAGACCTTCGGCACCGGCACGGTGGCCGACGAGAAGATCCAGGCCGCGGTGCTCGAGGTCTTCGACCTGCGTCCGGCCGCGATCATCCACGACCTCGACCTGCTGCGGCCGATCTACGCCAAGACCGCCGCCTACGGCCACTTCGGTCGCGAGCTGCCCGACTTCACCTGGGAGCGCACCGACCGCGCCGAGGCCCTCAAGGCCGCCGTCTCCGCCGGCTGAGACCGCACAACCCGTCGAGCCGGCGTATCAATACGCCGGTTCGACGTGCCTGCCGGCAGCGGGTCGGGGGACGTCGGTGAGGGCTGGTAGAACTCGCCCATGCCCAGCACGCCCGAGGACCAGCCCGAGCTGATCCCAGGCATGGTGCGCTCGAGCGTCAAGCAGGCCCAGGCGAAGGCGCGCGCCACCCGGGAGCGCAAGGCCGCCGGCGCCACGATCACCGACGTCGACCCCGTGGCCCGGGTGCTGCTCGACCTCCCGCTGGCCCACCTCGACCGGCCCTTCGACTTCTCGGTGCCGGAGACGATGGCGCAGGCCGCCCAGCCGGGCGTGCGGGTCAAGGTCCGCTTCGCCGGCCAGGAGGCCGACGGGTTCGTCCTGCAGCGGCTCGCCGAGAGCGACCACCCCGGTCCGCTCCAGCCGCTGCGCCGCGTCGTCAGCCCCGAGCAGGTGCTGACCCCCGAGGTGCTGGGGCTGGTGGGCGAGGTCGCCACGAGGTACGCCGGCACCCGCGACGACGTGCTCCGGCTGGCCGTCCCGCCGCGGCACGCCACGACCGAGCAGGAGCCGCCGGGCGAGCCCGCCGGCGTCGTGCCTCGCGACCCTGCGGCGGCAGCCGCCGCCTGGGCCGACCACCCGCTGGCGGGTGCCTGGTTGTCGCACCTGCGCGAGGGCGCCGCACCCCGCGCGGTGTGGAACCCACCGCCCTCGGCGGACTGGCCGCGGCTGGTGGCGGAGGCGGCCCTGAGCGCACCCGGCGGCGTGGTCGTCTGCGTCCCGGACGGGAAGGACGTCGAGCGGGTCGACGCCGCGCTGCGCGCGACGGGGGAGCCCGAGCAGCACGCCGTGCTCACCGCCGACTCCGGCCCGGCCGCGCGCTACCGCTCCTTCCTGCGGTTGCTGCGCGGCGAGCGCCGCATCGCCGTCGGAACCCGGGCGGCTGCGTTCGCCCCCGTGCGCGACCTGGCGCTCGTGGTCGTCTGGGACGACGGCGACGACCTGCACGCCGAGCCCCGGGCGCCCTACCCCCACACCCGCGAGACCCTGCTGCTGCGCGCCGACCGTGCGGGGGCGGCCGTGCTCGTGGGCGGGTTCTCGCGCAGCGTCGAGTGCCACCACCTCGTGCACAGCGGGTGGGCCCACGAGCTCACAGCGCCGCGCGAGGTCCTGCGCCGCTCGGTGACCACCGCCGTCGCGGGCGCGACCGAGCACGACCTCGCCCGTGACACCGCCGCCCGTGCCGCGCGCATCCCCAAGCAGGTGCACGACCTGCTCCGGGAGGCCGCGCAGGAGGGGCCGGTGCTGGTGCAGAACCCCCGCCACGGCTACGTTCCCGCGCTGGCCTGCGAGCGCTGCCGCACCCCCGCCCGGTGCTCGGCCTGCACGGGCCCGCTGCGACTGGGCTCGCCGACCGAGCCACCCGCCTGCCGCTGGTGCGGCGAGGCGGCGCCGGCCTGGGCGTGCCCCGAGTGCGGGCACCGTGGGCTGCGTGCTCCGGTCATCGGGCAGTCCCGCACCGCCGAGGAGATCGGTCGTGCCCTGCCGCGGGTGCGGGTGCGCACCTCCGCCCGCGACGGCGTCCTCGCCCACATCGACGGGCGTCCGCAGGTCGTGGTGGCCACGCCGGGCGCCGAGCCGGTCGCGGAGGGCGGCTACGCCGCGGTCGTGCTGCTCGACACCTGGCTGCTGCTCTCGCGGCCCGACCTGCGCACCGAGGAGGAGGCCTTGCGTCGCTGGGCCAACGCCGTCGCCCTCGTCCGGCCCGGCGGTCGTGCGCTGGTCGTGGGCGACCCGACCCATCCCGCCGTGCAGGCGCTGGTGCGCTGGGACGTCGCCGGGTACGCCGCTCGCGAGGCATCGAGTCGCGTGGAGGCCCACCTGCCCCCGGCGACCCGGCTCGCGACCCTCACCGGGGCCCCCGGTGCACTGGACGACGCGCTCACCCTGCTCGACGTCCCGGAGCCGGTGGAGGTCCTGGGTCCGGTCGACGTCGCCGACGCTCCCGGCGACCGACGAGCGCAGGTGCGGTGAGCCGTACCCTGCCCCTTCGGCGCGCGCGTGCCAGGACGACAGCACGCCGGTGCTGTCGGTATCGATGAGCATCACCCGACGCCCGGCGGCGACGGCCGCGCTGATCAGGGCGCGGGAGAGCGTGGTCTTGCCACTCCCCCCCTTCCGGGCCATCGCGGCGATCACCACAAGGTTGTCGTTGGGCATCTGGGCATCTCCGGCAAGAATGGTGAAACGTCGCAAAACGATTGCCGCGTCGGTACCCCGACCAATTGTGGACGTCAAGCAGTGCGCGGGCCGCGTTGAACGGGGGCCAGATTGCGCGTCTCACTGTCCGGAGCGCAGAACGCATCCGGCGTCCGACGCGGACCGGCGCGCATCCGACATGCTGCGCTGTACATCTGTCAGAAAGCGCCACGCATTGGACGTGAGACCGGTGCCAGACGCCGGAAAGCATCGCGCAGAAGACGGCACGCAGAAGACGGGAAACGGGCCGCGGAACGCGGAAGACGGGGCGCGAAGCGCATCCCGCGGGCAGCAGAATGCAGCACGCGGGATGCACTCCGCAGAAGACGTCAAATCGCCCCTGCGTGGCGATTTTCTACATTGAGTACAAGCCCTTATGACCGACTCCACTTGCGTTGGGAGTCGGCGGGCTTGTACGAAGTTGGCAAGAAATAGGAACGTTAACTTCAAAATGCCCCGCCGGCGCAGACTGTCAGAGATCGAGCGATCGACCATCGCCCAGGAGCGCCGGAACGGCGTCTCCGCGGCGTCATTGGCCGCGCGCTACGATGTCAGCCTGAAGACGATCTACAACGTGGTGAACCACTGGGGTGAGCGTCAGACAGCGAACGGCAGCCGTTCGCGGGTTGTGGGGATCCGGGTCTCGAGGATCGCGCACCGCTCGGATGCCATGCGCCGCCTGATGCTGGCGGCCGAAGGTGTCTTCCTGCCCGACGACGAGATGTGCGACGAGCTGCGCAGCCTCGGCGCCGCGCTCAACCGGGTCGGCAACAACGTGAACCAGATCGCGCGGCGGCTGAACGAGGCCAAGGTGCGGGGCGAGAGACTGCCCTACCCGGCCTCCAGTCACCGCGACGTCCGCGCCCTCGCGGGCCTGGTCTTCGATCTGGCCGACCAGGTCCAGGAGATGTCGCGTGCGCGGCGCAGCGTGCTGGACCTTGAGATCAGCTCTGCCCTGGCGGGCCTCGCCGGGAAGGATGAGAATGGCGCGGAGTGACCGGGCCCGGGGCATCGACCCGGCGCTCTTCGACCGCGGCTGGAGCCGGGTTTCGGGGTCCTGGCAGGGGCTTTCCAGGGGCGCGCAGATGGTTCGGGCCGCGCGCGGCTATTCGCCGGCGATCTTCAAGGCTATCTCGAACGGGGGCTGTCACACCGGGGCGCAGCTACGGGCGCAGCTCACATATCTCACGACGAAGTCGACCCATATCCTCGACAGCCGCGGTACACATGACGGGAAGAAGCAGCTCTCGGAGTCTGAGATCGACCGCGTGGCGCGGCGCTTCGAGAACCAGTGGAACGAGCGCTACAGCCCCAAGCTTGGCCATACGTCGCATCTGCTGATGGCATTCCCGGTTGGGACCAGGGGTGAAGAGGTGCGCGATATCACCCAGGCCGTCTGCGAGAAGTTCTTTCAAGGTGAGGGCTCGCAATTCGACTATATTGCTGCAATACACCAAGATCGCGCGCATCCACATGCGCATATCGTTCTGAACCGCCGCAGCAAGGATGGCGAAATGTTCTTTCTCGGGAAGGATCATCACTTCAACTACGACGCCTTTCGCGAGGCGATGGTCGAGGCGGCCAGAGGACATGGGATCCGCCTTGAGGCGACGCGTCGTCTGGATCGCGGCGTCACGACCTACCGCGCCGAGATCGATGAAATCTACAAGGCCCGCGACGAAGGTCGTCCCCCAGTCGAGCGCCAGAGAACCGGTGCTGACCTGGCGGCCGCTCTGGAAACCGTCCGGCACAACGCTTTGATCTATCGCGGGCTCGCGGCGGAGGCGTCCCGTTCGAATTTCGAAGACGTGGCCGAAGCGCTCGAGAGGGCCAGCACCATCCTTGCCAGTGGCGGTCAGATTCAATCTGACGGAGCCATCTACATGTCCCAAGACGAAGCAGCGTTCGACACGCTGATCACCGAGTTTTCTCAGAACATTCGCCAGATCGAGGCGGCGATCGACAGGGCGCCGATGACGGTGCGGCGGGACAGGGTGCGACCGGATATCTTGGGCATGGACGTGCCGTCTTCCTTCAACTGATGCGCGGGAGTTTCGGCGCGCTGGCAAGTCCGGCGGCCATGCGTTCGAGCACGGTCCTGGGCGGGCGTGACCTGACCATGCGTCATGCGGACGCTCGCGATCGCGGCATAGCCGAAGAAGCGATTGACCGCCGCGACGATGTCGGGGGCGACATGCTGCAGCATGGGTGCATGCGCGCCGCTGATCGTCAGGTGCAGCGTTCCGCCCGCCTTTTGTCCGGCGGGGAAGCGGATCATCGCGGGCTGGGTGACATCGGCGAGCCGGTCGCCGACGATTTCGCGCCAGCGGCTGACGACCGACGACTGGATGAAGCCGAATTTGCGAAAGGCGGTCCGGCCGATTTCGGGAACCATATCGGCGATCGCGCGCGCCTCGCCGCCGCGCGGCCGCTCATAGCTGCGCGCCGGCGCCTTTTTGGCACCCTTCTTCGCGCGCGCTTTAGGGGGCTTGTCGCCGTCGCTGGAGCCTGCTTTCGCCATCGCCGCCGCCATGCCATAGGCGGGGGGTGAGCGTCCAGATGCCAGACCCCGATATCGCGGCCGTCGCGGATTTCGCGCCGCGGCTGCTCGCCTGGTACGACCATGCGGCGCGCAACCTCCCTTGGCGCATCGCGCCGGGCAGCGCGGTGACGCCCGATCCCTACCGCATCTGGCTCGCCGAAGTGATGCTGCAACAGACGACCGTTGCCGCGGTCGCGGGCTATTTCGCCCGCTTTACCGAGCGTTGGCCGAGCGTCGCCGATCTCGCGGCGGCCGATGACGCGGACGTCATGGCGGCGTGGGCGGGCCTCGGATATTATGCCCGCGCTCGCAACCTGCTCGCCTGCGCGCGCGCGGTGGTCGCCGATCATGACGGCCTTTTTCCGGATAGCGAGACCGGGTTGCGCGCCTTGCCGGGCGTCGGCGATTACACTGCGGCGGCGGTCGCGGCGATCGCCTTCGGC
>LULK01000442.1_pt1 | contig 13381 bp, 15 predicted proteins | sample 728181 | NCBI WGS metagenome assembly LULK01 (sample SAMN03860291, study PRJNA289734) | marine metagenome | biome: seawater column; feature: ocean; material: water; isolation source: Red Sea water column Station 169 - depth 10m | place: Saudi Arabia: Red Sea | collected 2011-10-15 | depth 10 m | reverse complement strand
AAATAAAGGTGAACATCGTACAACAAGAAATACCCCAGCTGTAACCATTGTTGCCGCATGTATTAATGCAGATACTGGTGTTGGGCCTTCCATTGCATCAGGAAGCCATGTATGAAGAAATAGTTGAGCTGACTTGCCCATAGCGCCAATAAATAAGAATATGCAAATTAAAGTCAAAGCGTGTAATTCAATTCCTAAAAAGTTGAAATTTACATGCTTAAAAGATGAGACATTACTAAATACCGTCTGATATTCGATGCTACCAAAAACAATAAATATTGTAAAAATACCTAGAGCTAATCCAAAATCACCTATGCGATTTACTATAAATGCTTTAATTGCAGCGGCATTTGCAGTTGGTTTTTTATACCAAAACCCAATTAATAAATAAGAGGCAAGTCCAACACCCTCCCAGCCAAAGAAAAGTTGCAAAAAATTATCTGCTGTAACAAGCATCAACATAGCAAATGTGAATAATGATAAGTATCCCATAAAACGAGGCTTACTATCATCATGAGACATATAACCAATTGAATAAATATGAACTAACGCTGATACGCTTGTAATTACTACAAGCATTACTCTTGTAGCTGTATCTAGATAAATTGACCAATCGGCATTGAATGAACCAGAGGATATCCAGTTAAATAGTTTGATTGATACTACCGATGGGTCCCCAATATTATCAATAAAAATATAAAACGAAAATATTGCTGTAATAGTAATAAATAATGAAGTGATAATCTCTGCTGCTCGGTCAATAAATTTATTAGATTTAAAAAATGATAACGAACAAGAAATCAAGAACCCGATCAAGGGTAATAAAATTATACTATGCGCCATTCAACATTACCCCTTTAAGGCGTTAATTTTCTCAATCTCTATACTGCCAGCGTTTCTATTATAAATTACAAGTATAGCAAGTCCGATTGCAGCTTCAGCGGCAGCAACAGTAAGTACAAAAAGAGAGAATATTTGCCCAGTTAGATCATTTAAAAAATATGAAAAAGCAATAAGATTTAAATTTACAGAGAGCAAAATGATTTCAATTGACATTAAAATGATAATCACATTTTTTCGGTTTAAAAAAATACCAATAACGCCAATTGCAAACAATAAAGCAGATAAAATTAAAAATTGATTTAATTCAATCATTAAATATCAACACCTTTTCCTGATTTTACATCTACTAAATTAATTTTGCCCTGTCGTTGTAGTTGTTCTGAAACAACTTGCCTCTTTACGCCTTCTCTTTCGCGGAGAGTTAATACAATAGAACCAATCATTGCAACTAACAGAATTACACCTGAAAGTTGGAAATATAGAATGTAGTCTGTGTACAAAACTGAGCCAATTGCTTCTGTATTAGACTTGCCAGTAAAATCTGAAAGAGGATTTGGTAACACTTGAATATTAGACAAGTCAAACTTTGTATTGATTAATACAATTATTAACTCTGCAATAAAAACTACACCAATCAAAATTCCTATCGGAATATATTGTAAAATATTATCCTTATTGATTGATGTTTTAAAATCTAACATCATTACAACAAATAAAAAAAGTACTGCAACAGCACCAACATAAACAATTATGAGTATCATTGCCAAAAATTCGGCGTGAAGAATAACGAATAAGCCGGCGGCATTCAAAAATGAAAGAATTAGGAACAATACTGAATGGACTGGGTTTTTAGTTGAAATAACCATCAATGAAGAAATTAAAATAACCCCTGAAAATAAATAGAATGTTAATAATTGAGCTGTCATTTATCTATATTTTGCATCGGCTTCTAAGTTCTCAGCGATAACTGTTTCCCACCTATCACCGTTTTCAAGCAATTTTTCTTTCGTATAATAAAGTTCTTTTCTCGTTTCAGTTGTAAATTCAAAATTTGGACCCTGTACAATTGCATCAACTGGACACGACTCCTCACATAAACCGCAGTAGATACATTTAACCATGTCAATATCATACCTAAGCGTTCTTCTTGTTCCATCATCGCGAGGTTGAGTTTCAATTGTTATCGCTTGAGCTGGACATACAGCCTCACACAATTTACATCCTATACACCTTTCCTCACCACTCGGATATCTTCTCAAAGCATGCTCACCTCTAAATCGAGGACTTAATTTGCCTTTTTCAAAAGGATAATTGATTGTTGCTTTTTTCCTAAAAAAATATTTTTGAGCTAAATAGAAAGCTTTTAAAAAATCTAGAAGAAGGAACGATTTAAAAAAATTAATTATTTTCATTACATTCCTGGAGCTAGATTAAAAAAGAACAATATCGAAGATGTTGCTACAACTGCAAACAGTGATAAGGGCAAGAAAACTTTCCAGCCAAGTCGCATTAGTTGGTCATATCGATACCTTGGAACAAATGCTTTAACCATTGCAAATAAGTAAAAAACGAAAGTTACTTTCAATAAAAACCAAACAAATCCAGGAACAGCATTTAATGGATAAATATCAATTGGCGGCAACCACCCCCCAAGAAATAGGATAGTAGTCATTGCGCACATTAATAAAATATTTATGTATTCTCCAAACATAAACAAAACGAATGGCATTCCTGAATACTCTGTTTGATATCCAGCTACTAACTCAGACTCTGCTTCAGGAAGATCAAATGGAGGTCTGTTCGTTTCAGCTAGTGCGGATATAAAAAAAACAATAAACATTGGAAATAAAGGTATGAAAAACCACATTGTCTTTTGAGCCATTACTATTTCAGTCAAGTTGAGTGAGCCTACACATAACAAAACAGTTATTATTACAAAACCTATGGAAACTTCGTAAGAAACCATTTGAGCTGCTGATCTAAGTGCGCCAAAAAAAGGATACTTACTGTTTGAAGACCATCCTGCCATCAGAATTCCATAGACTCCAAGAGAGCTAATTGCAAAAATGTATAAGATTCCAACATTTATATTAGCCAATACTACACCCGCCTGAACTGGTACAACTGCCCAGGCTGCAATTGATAGAGCAAGAGTAATAATGGGAGCAATTAGGAAAACTGTTTTGTCAGAGCCGTCGGGTAAAATAATTTCTTTAAAAATAAATTTTAATCCATCGGCAGGAACTTGGAACAAACCATACGGGCCAACTACATTTGGACCTCTTCTTTTTTGAACTGCTGCCCATATTTTTCTATCTGCATATAACGCCATTACAACACCCAGAAGTAAGGGAACAAAAATAAGTAGGCAATAAAGAATAATAGTCATTACTTCGATAAAGTACGTTTGAGCTAAGTTAATCATTATGAAGCCTTTTCCGTTACTGATGACCTTACTTCACTTCTAGCTCGGCTGCATTCAGCCATCGTACTAGAATGTCTTGTAATTGAGTCGTTTATATAAAAGTCTTCAATACTGAAACTTAAGTTTTTAATTTTAAAGTTAATTTCTTTTGGTTGAGCATAGTACGCCTCCTGATTGTCGTTTAAAACGACAATTCCATCAGGTGAAAAATTTGCGTCATCTGCTAATCCAATTAAATTATTTTTGTTTCTTTTAGTATAGGCCCACTTCTTTTGATTATAAGTGAGATCATTCCAAGCTTTTCCGATACTATTTGCGTATTGGTCCTCATAGGGCAACACAACGTTATTCTTCTTCTTAATATCATTAACAACTTTAAAGCCATAATGCTCTGTAAATTCTGACCATGTCTCAGGATAATTATATTTTCTCAGATACTCTCTCTGGCGATCATTTAGATCAGTCCAAGCTGTATTAAATATTTTTTTTGCCGAATTTTCTTCAAAGCTCTTAATGTTACCATTGATTGTATCATTCTTTTTTTCTTGGCTTGATCTTGTATCCTTATTAATGATTTCTATTTCTTCATTACCTTTATTATCAATAATTTTAACGAATCCATTGTTTTGATCATTAAAGTCCTCTTTAAGTTGAGGAAACTTGGCAAACATTTCATCTCTTACATCATACAATTCTAAAAACGACCATTTTAGTTCAAGGACTTCACTGAATTGATTAATAATTTTCCAATCTTCCCTGGCTTCACCTGGAGGAAAACTTGCTTTATTTGCGTATTGAACTCTCCCTTCAGTGTTTATAAAAATTGCATCTTTTTCAGTATATGCTGCTGCTGGCAATATAAAATCAGCGGCGTTTGCACCTCTATCTCCATGTGTGCCCATATAAACTATTTTGCAATTGGAAAATTTTTCATAACTGATTTCATCAGCGCCAAATGAAATCACTAATTTGAATTTACCTTTTTCAGCGTCAGCGACCAAATCATCGACTGATTTATTTTTTTGTATAAGACCCATCTCAAGAATACCTGCTCTTGCAGCGGCAAGCTGTAATACATTAAATCCATTCCAATCTTCCTGAATGAGATTGAATTTATCTGTAAATGTTTCAAGCAGTGAGTAAATCTGCAATGAGTCATCACGATTTAACACGGACTGGCCAATAATAATCATTGGCTTTGAGGCATTTGTTAACTTTTTATAAAATGAGTTTTTTTCATTTAAAAGATCTATAAGGATATTTATATCATCACCCAAGTGATTGTATTTATATGTAAGATCCACATTTTTTCCAATCAGTGCAACTGGAATATTTGATGAAATAACTCTTTTCCTTATTCTTGAATTAATAATTGCAGCTTCTTCACGCGTGTTCGTTCCAATCATTAAAATGCAATCTGTTTCATCAATGCCTTTAATTTTAGAATTAAATAAGAACTGAGATCTATGGTTGAATGGAACTTTACATCCTTCCTGTCTTCCATCAACTGCCTTGATGCTTAGATCTTCCGATAATTTTTTTATTAAGTAGCTTGTTTCTAAATCAATAAAATCACCTACTAAAAACGCAATTTCATCAGGATCTGAGTCCATAACAAGTTTTTTTAATTGAGAAAAAGTTTCTTCCCATGAAACTTGCTCTAATTTGTTATTCTTTTTTATGTAGGGCGTGTCTAGACGTTGATTTAAAAGTCCATCGCATGCATACCTTGTTTTATCTGATATCCACTCTTCATTAATATCTTCATTAAGCACAGGTAGTACTCTTTTCACTTTCCACCCGTAAGTATCAACTCTAATATTCGACCCTACCGCATCCATAACATCAATGGTCTCTGTCTTCTTTAATTCCCAAGGTCTGGCTTCAAATTGATATGGTTTCGATGTAAGTGCACCTACCGGACATAAATCAACGATATTAGCCGATAGCTCGGAGTCTAATGTCTTTTCTAAATAAGTTGTTATTTCCATATTTTCTCCGCGATTTACTGCGCCTAATTGATTTACTCCCGCTACTTCATCTGCAAATCGGATACACCTTGTGCAGTGAATACATCGAGTCATATAAGTTTTAATCAACGGGCCCATATGCTTTTCTTCAACTGCCCTTTTATTCTCTTCGAACCTTGAATTTTCAGGACCAAAAGCAATAGTTTGATCTTGTAGATCGCACTCACCGCCTTGATCACAAACTGGGCAATCTAGTGGGTGATTAATTAGCAAAAACTCCATTACACCTTCTCTCGCTTTTTTTACAGACTGAGTATTTGTATGAATTGACATGCCTTCGTTGATTGGCATCGCGCACGAAGCTACTGGTTTAGGTGAACCTTCCACATCAACAAGACACATTCTGCAATTACCTGCAATTGAAAGACGATCATGGTAGCAAAATCTTGGTATTTCAATTCCTGCCTCTTCACATGCCTGCAGTATCGTCATGCCATCAGATACTTCAATCTCGGACCCATTTATTTTTACTTTTGCCATTATGCAGCCTTAGTCTTTTTAAGTTGCTCTTCTATTTCATCTCTAAAATGCCTAAACAATCCTTGAATTGGCCATGCCGCCGCATCACCAAGTGCGCAAATTGTATGGCCTTCGATTTGCTTTGTCACATCAAGTAACTTATCAATATCATTTGAACTTGCATGACCGTTTCCAATCTTCTCCATCATTCTCCACATCCACCCTGTTCCTTCTCTACAAGGCGTGCATTGACCGCAACTTTCGTGTTTATAAAAGTGAGATAGCTTAGAGATAGCTTTGACGAGGTCGGTGCTTTTATCCATTACGATTACAGCGGCTGTGCCTAACCCACTTTTAACTGCAGACAGTGAATCGAAATCCATCAGGACAGTATCGCAAGTTGATTTTGGTATAAGTGGAACAGATGAGCCCCCAGGAATTACAGCTTTAAGATTATCCCATCCACCAGTTACACCTCCAGCATGCTTTTCTATAAGCTCCCTAAGAGGAATGCTCATTTCTTCCTCTATATTGCAAGGATTATTAACATGACCAGAAATACAAAAAACTTTTGTACCTGTATTTTTTGGTCGACCAAAAGATGAAAACCATTCTCCACCTCTTCTTAAAATTGTTGGAACAACAGCTATGGTTTCAACATTATTTACAGTAGTTGGAGATCCGTATAGACCTTTATTAGCTGGAAAAGGAGGTTTGAGTCTTGGTTGGCCCTTTTTTCCTTCCAAGCTTTCAAGTAGAGCTGTCTCCTCTCCACATATGTATGCTCCTGCGCCTCGATGTAAGAATATATCGAAATCCCAACCCGACTTAGCAGCATTTTTCCCAATTAACCCAGCGTCGTATGCTTCGTCAATCGCTTTTTGAAGAACAACAGCTTCATTGAAATATTCACCGCGAATATAAATGTAACAAGTATGAGCATTCATAGCAAAAGATGCTAACAAGCATCCTTCAATAAGCTTATGAGGCTCATTTCGTATCATATCTCTATCTTTGCAAGTGCCTGGTTCAGACTCATCTGCATTAACAACAAGGTAATTAGTAAGCTTTGAATCTTTAGGCATAAATGACCATTTTAATCCGGTAGGGAAACCTGCACCTCCTCTTCCCCTTAACTCAGATTTTTTCATCTCATCAATTATCCATTCTCTTCCTTTTTTAATAAGTTCTTTTGTATTATCCCAATCACCTCTTGCCTGTGCATTTTTTAAATGAAAAGGCTCATCGCCAAATAAATTAGTAAATATTTTATCTTTTTCTTTTAACATTAAGACACTGCCTTTGAACTTTTACGGCCACTTTGTGAACCTATACTCAGTGGCGATCCATCTATAAGAGATTGCAAAACGTTTTTCGTTGTATCGTAAGTCAAATCTTCATAATAATCGTCATTGATTTGAACAAGTGGAGCATTCACACAAGCACCAAGACACTCAACTTGCATCCATGAAAATAAACCATCACTTGAGACTGTATTTGGTTCTGGTGAAATAACTTCTTTACACGCTTTTATAACTTGATCTGAACCTCTTAACCAACAAGGTGTTGTTCCACAAACTTGTACTAAATATTTTCCATTGTATTTTGTGTAATACATTGAATAAAAAGTAACTACTTCCCAAGCCTTGATAAAAGGCATTTCTAAGTAATCCGCTACATACTCAACTATATCCCTGCTCAACCAGTTTTCATTTTGTCTTTGCGCTAAATCAAGCAAAGGCATGATTGCACTTTGCCTTCTATCAGTTGGATATTTAAGAAGAATTTCTTTTGCCCTAATTTCATTTTCTTTATTAAACACAAAGGTATTTTTTTGATTGCTCATCTATCAACCTCACCAAAAACTATTGCAATTGATCCAAGAATTGCAGGGACATCTGCTAGAAGATGGCCTTTTGAAAGCAAATCAAATGCTTGCAAGTGAGCAAATCCAGGGGCTCTAATTTTACATCTATAAGGTCTGCTGGTTCCATCGGAAATTAAATATACCCCAAATTCACCTTTAGGAGCTTCAACGGCTGAATAGATTTCTCCTTCAGGTACATGAAAGCCTTCAGTAAAAAATTTAAAATGGTGAATTATGGCTTCCATTGATTGTTTCATATCTTCCCTTTTGGGCGCTGCAATTTTGGAATCTCTGTTGATGACTTCTCCTTTAGGCATCTGATCAAGACATTGAAGCATGATTTTTGTACTTTCTCTCATTTCTTCAATCTGACATAGATAACGGTCATAACAATCACCGTTTTGACCAACTGGAACTTTGAATTCAAGTTTATCGTAACAATCATACGGTTGGGACTTTCTTAAATCCCATGGTACACCGCATGCTCTTAATATGAATCCACTAAAGCCACGATCAACGGCATCTTCCTTTGATACTTTACCAATATTTACATTTCGTTGTTTAAATATTCTATTTTCAGTCAACATGCTTTCAATATCATCAATCGCTTTTGGAAAATTATTACAAAAATTAAATATCTTATCAGTTAATCCATCTGGTAAATCTTGATGAACACCACCTGCTCGAAAATAAGCTGCATGAAATCTAGATCCAGATACTTCTTCGTAAAAATCTAATAGCTTTTCTCTTTCGTCAAAACCCCATGTGATTGGTGTCATGGCTCCCACATCCATTGCTGTAGTGGTAACATTTAGTAGGTGGCTTAAGAGACGTCCAATTTCAGCAAATAAAACCCTAATATATTGTCCTCTCAACGGTACTTCTACATTAAGCAATTTTTCTATTGCTAATGCAAAGGCATGCTCCTGGTTCATAGGCGCGACATAATCCAGTCTGTCAAAATATGGTATAGCTTGAAGATAAGTTTTGTGTTCGATTAATTTTTCAGTGCCTCTGTGTAAAAGCCCGATGTGCGGGTCAGCCCTTTCTACAATTTCTCCATCTAGATCAAGAATGAGTCTTAAAACTCCGTGTGCTGCAGGGTGTACTGGTCCAAAATTAACAGTTACAGTTTTATTATTACTCACTTTCTTTTGCTTCCTTATCTAAATACTTTGTTCCTTCCCAGGGACTTTGAATGTCAAAATTTCTAAAATCTTGTTGAAGCTTAACAGGCTCGTGAACTATTTTTTTATCAATTTCGTCATATCTGATTTCGACATTACCTGTTAATGGAAAATCTTTACGTAGAGGATATCCCTCAAAACCGTAATCAGTTAAAATTCTTCTCAAATCAGGATGATCTGTGAAAGTTATTCCATACATGTCAAATGCTTCTCTCTCAAACCAATTAGCTGCAGGAAAGATTGATGTTATGCTAGGCAAAGACTCCGCTTCACTTATCTGGGTTTTTACTCTTAACCTTAAATTGAACCCAAAACTGAGAAAATGATAAATAACTTCAAATCTTTTTTCATTTTCCGGAAAATCCACTCCAGCAATGTCTGTAATTTGCTTAAATTCACAGCTTGGATCATTCTTAACAAAATCGATAACCTGTATTAGATTTGCTGGGTCAACCGATAGTTGTAACTGCCCTAAGTTTACATCTATATCATTCAGTCTACAGTTCTTTTCAATGGCAGCTTTGGCCATTTCAATTTGCTCGCTCATTATCTTTTGATGTTGCCTTCTCTTCTTATTTTTTTCTGTAACTGCAATAATCCATAAAGCAGGCCTTCTGCTGTGGGTGGGCACCCTGGCACGTAAACATCAACAGGTATTATTCGATCGCAACCTCTAACAACAGAATATGAGTAGTGATAATACCCTCCACCATTCGCACAACTTCCCATGGAAATTACATATCGAGGTTCTGGCATCTGATCGTAAGCTTTTCTTAATGCCGCTGCCATTTTATTTGTCAAAGTACCTGCCACTATAAGAACGTCTGCATGTCTTGGTGATGCTCTTGGAGCTGCACCAAAACGCTCAACGTCGTAGCGCGGTGTTCCAACATGCATCATTTCGACAGCACAACAAGCTAATCCAAATGTCATCCAATGCAGAGAGCCTGTTCGAGCCCAGTTAATAAGGTTATTGATACTGGTGACAACAAACCCCTTATCAGCATACAACTTCTTTAGTCTTTCTAGTTCTGGACTTGTCTCTTCAATATTTGTATTTATTGCCACTCCAATGCTCCTTTTTTCCACTCGTATATGAAACCAATTGTTAGAATAGCTAGAAAAACCATCATTGAAACAAAACCAAATAAGCCCAAGGTTCCAAATGTAACGGCCCAAGGAAATAGGAACGCGACTTCGAGGTCAAAAATAATAAAAAGTAATGTGACTAAATAAAAACGAACATCAAACTTCATTCTAGAGTCTCCAAACTGTTCAAATCCGCACTCATAGGCAGAATTCTTTTCAGGATCAGGGTTATTTACTGCAACTAAGAAATTTGCCAAAACAAATAGACAGCTAATCGCTAACGCAACAAACATAAAAATTAGTATTGGCAAATAATCAGCTATCGCTATGTCCATATTTTAGAATCGTATTAGTATCACCGAAAATATATATTCAAATCATTCGAAAACAATAGAAAATATGGGAAAAATTGTGTTTCCGACCGTTAGCGATTAATTTTTAAGGGAGCGAACCTAAATTTACAAAAAAACAGAGTGGAATTAAATTAACATATTTGAAAATATACAAAAAAATCGGAAATTTCTTAATTTTTCAACACTATTTGACCTTTGATCAGTGACTTTTAACATTAATTAAACTCTCAAAAAATTTAGTGAGTATCTGTATACACTTAATTTACTGGTAAATAGCCATATAATAGTTTTGAATTAGAATAATCAATAAAATTAGGAAATATGAATAGTAATTTCAAATTAATCGCAGATAACCTTCACTTTTCTGAAGGTCCAAGATGGAAAGATGGTAAACTTTGGTTTTCAGATTTTTACCATCATGCTGTGATGACCGCAGATGAGATGGGGAATGTTGAAAAAATAGTCGATGTACCTAATCAACCGTCTGGCCTGGGTTGGTTGCCAAATGGTGATCTCATTATTGTCTCTATGCTCGATAGAAAGCTACTAAAGTTTAAAGATGGCAATCTTACTGAGCATGCAGATATGTCAAAACTTACACCTTTTAGGTGCAATGACATGGTGGTCGATAAAACCGGTAATGCTTTCGTTGGTAATTTTGGGTCAATTCATCACGGAAAAGATATAAAGCCAACTATTCTTATAAAGGTAGATCCTAATGGAAACCCCTCAATTGCTGCTTCAAATTTAGACTTTCCAAACGGAACTGTAATTACACCTGATGGTAAAATACTAATTATTGGCGAAACCTATGCAGGAAGGCTTACTGCATTTGATATAGATACAGATGGTAATCTATCTAATCGGAGAATATGGGCTTATATGATGCCTAATCTATTTTATTACTACACAAAAACCATGCGTTTTTTAAAAATTACTCCAAAAGAAGGTAAAGGTATACCTTACCCTGTTCCTGATGGTATTTGTTTAGATGAAAGGATGGGGATCTGGATAGCTTCTCCAACAACCTCAGAGGTAGTTAGATATACGGAAGGTGGAAGAATAACAGATAGAATTGCTACTCCAAATAGAGCATATGCATGTATGTTAGGTGGATCAGACGGCAAAAAATTATTTGTATGTACTGCTGATGTGTCTGAACCCGAAGAGGCTAAAGCCGTGAAATCTGGAAAGATTTATTCAATTAATGTGGAGTATGCCAAAGCTGGGTATCCATAGTGAAATATAAAATCTTCGGTAAATCAGAATGGGGTTCTGATATAATTGAGTTCCTTTGCCATGAAATATCAATTGAATATGAGTTTGTTGAGATTGGCGATAATTTTAAAAGTGACAAAACCATACTTAATGTTAATCCTCTTGGAAGAGTGCCAATGGTTGAGACGCCAAATGGCGAATATTTAATAGAAAGTATGGCGATTGTTTATCACTTTATTGAAAGAGAGAGCCAATTGATTCCTGATACTAAAAATGGAATAACCGACTTCCATCAAATTATGGCATTTATGTCATCGTCAATTTACCCTGCAATCCTTCTTTATTTTCATCCTGATCATTACGTTTCTACTGAAAATACTGAAGACTTAGTGAATAGATCTAAATCAATCTTGGAAACTTATTTAAATTATCTAGAAAATAAAATAGGTGAATATATTGTTGGCAATTCACTGTCAGCTGCAGATTTTTATCTATTCACATTGCTTTTCTGGTTGGAGGAGGATCATTTTCTTGAAAATTATCCAAAAATACAAAATTTCTACAATAAAATGCTACAGAATCAGACAATAATGAAAGTAAGGAAAATACAAAATGAGAGAAAGACAGTTTAAAAAATTTTTTATTGTTTACGGCCATTACGATGATAATTCATTTAATGCAGCCATAAGAGATACCTTTATAGAAAGTGCAAAAAAAGCTGGTCATACAGTTGATATGGTCGATTTATATAAAGAGAAATTTGATCCTGTATTTGCTGGAGGTAATCCTGGACCAGATGTTCTAGATCACCGAAGGAGGATTGAACAGAGTGATACAATTGTATTAATTGCTCCTATTTGGAATTTTAGAATGCCTGCAATTCTGGAAGGCTGGATAGACAAAGTTTTAGCTCCTCCATGGGCATTTACTTTTAAACAACTGGTAGGCAACTATGGCTACCCTCAAGGTAATTTAGGCAATAAAAAAGCGATAATATTTTGCACATACGGCTCTCCTCGTTTAGCAATAACTACTTTTTTTCTCAATTTGCCAATAAGACGCCTGAAAAGAGGTGTTTTTCACATATGTGGTATTAAAAGCATACTTTATAAAAGGTATTTTGCTGTACCGTTTGTCGCTGACAAGGTTAGAAAAAAATTTTTAAAGGATGTTAAAGATACTGCTACTTTATTTCAATAATGACTAAGTGAAGAAAATAATAGAGATATTTAAGGGTCTTTGGTCACCTATAATGGACTCAAATGTAAATCCATTAAAAAATATAACCAATCTTAAAATTCGTCACATGATAATGCAAATTCTTGCTTTTATGTGGAGCGGTGTATTTTCACTTTATATCGTTGACAGTATTTTTGTATTCGGTTTCACTGCAATTGCTCATGCGCTATTAATTGCTGCAATTTTCATAACGATGTTTGTATTTGTCACGGCTGAAAAAAAACCCCAAATTTATGATTTAAGATTCTTTAGGGGCAAAGATGGTGAGCACGAATAACTTTACCTATAATGAGTAACCAGAATAAATCATTGTTTTTTTGATTCTTCTATCAACTTAATGATATTTTCGTGAATCACTGTTGCCGTATCTGGGCCCAAGGACACTACCTCGCCATATGTTTCTTCACTTTCTCCATAGATCCAAGGAGCGTCATCATCCCACTCACTTTTTGGGATGATGTAACCGATTGAGTCATTTGCTAAATTCACCATCAAGTTCAGTTTGTCTGGAAATTGACTTCGTAAATTTGGAACTTCTTGCGGCGTCATAACATAATCAGCTCCTTTAGGGTTTTCAATGCCGCCAATAGCAATTTCTGGATAAAGCTCTCCAGGAATTCCAGTAATAGATGCATCTCCTATTTGTATAAATGCTACCTCACTTAGATAAC
>LULK01000439.1_pt1 | contig 13440 bp, 12 predicted proteins | sample 728181 | NCBI WGS metagenome assembly LULK01 (sample SAMN03860291, study PRJNA289734) | marine metagenome | biome: seawater column; feature: ocean; material: water; isolation source: Red Sea water column Station 169 - depth 10m | place: Saudi Arabia: Red Sea | collected 2011-10-15 | depth 10 m | reverse complement strand
GTTAAAATGCTGTCAAGATTGCCATAAATGGATTCGAAATCTAATCTTCCATTTGAGGCTTTTATAATTTTTCTGGCTTGATGAACTGAGGGTTCACGATAGCCATATCTCCAAGCTTTAACTGATGCGATAGAACAATCGAACTTCTCGGCCGCATCTTTCATACCAAGAAACTCTATGTATTGTTTTAATGTATATCTTTGCACTTCTCTCTCCTTATGTTTAGGTTGTATATTCATGGATTCTAAAAGCTGCAAAGCCTTGGTTGCTAAGACCTTGGTCCTGTAGTAATAGTTTGCTAACCAAACTAAATCTGCTTTTTTCTCCATAAGGTTCTCCTTAATTATTTACAACGCGTCTTCGTTGAGATCGCCAGTCCTGATGCGTATCAGTTGGTTTAAATCTACAACAAAAATTTTTCCATCACCTATTTTGTTTGAATTAGCAGAAGTACTTATAGCTTCTATGACATCATCAGCATTATTATCGGTAACAGCGATCTCTATCTTAGTTTTAGGAAGTAAATCAACCTCATACTCTGAACCTCTGTATAACTCTGTATGCCCCTTTTGCCTGCCGTAACCTTTGACTTCTGTGACGGTAAGGCCAGAAACACCCACAGCTAAGAGGGCTTCTCTGACTTCATCTAGCTTGAAAGGCTTAATAACCGCAGTTATTAATTTCATACTAATTCTCCTTATTATTTAAAAAATAATACAACTAAAGATATGCAATCCATATGCCAGATAAAACTAGTGAATTTAAGGAAAATTTAGTGCAATTTCTATTTTGATGTTCTAAGAGAGTGCTAAATTGGAGAGAAAAGTTCAAGAATTGGGCAAATTACATCGTTTCCTTCAATAGAGGTTCTAAATGATAGCTAATATTCCTTAAAGCCCCTCTATTTTTCATAAATACTTCTAATGCATTATTTCCTGCCCTTTCCCTCGCTTTATGATCTTCAATGTATTCAATGAATCTATCTGAAAGTTCTCTTGAATCATTTACTATTTTGAGGCCTTCATTTTGTTTAAGTTGTTCTGAAATATCTGAAAAGTTTCTCAAACTTGGACCAGATAGAAGTGCTAAGCTTTGAGCTGCTGGTTCTAAGAGATTTTGGCCACCGTGATCGATTAAACTCCCACCCACAAAAGCTACATCTGATAAGGAATATAAAAAATTTAATTCTCCGATGGTATCTCCAAGTAACACTTGAGTACTTTTCTTCACTTCGTCTTTTTTTGAACGCGAAGCTAAAGTCAAACCAGAGGTCTTGATTAATTTTTTTACTTTATCAAATCTTTCAAGATGTCTTGGCACGAGAATAAGTAGAGCATTTGGATAGCTCTTAAGGATTTGTTGAAAAGCTTTTAAAACCTCGTCCTCTTCTGTTTTATGAGTACTTGCTGCAATCAATGTTGGTCTATATTTTCCATCTATCGACCAATCTTGTTTGATAGATTTTGATATAACTTCAAGTTCTTGCGGAACATCTTGATCAAACTTCAAATTTCCACAGGTACTAATATCTTTTCTCTCTACTATTTCTTGGAAACGTCTTTTATCGGATTCAAACTGCGCAAGTATTAGGTCTATTTTTTCAATTACCGGTTTAATTAAAGCACTGTAACAAAGATAATTTTTTTTAGACTTCTCAGAAAGTCTGGCGTTCACTAAAGCTGAATAGATTCCTCTACTCTTGCATATGTTTATTAGATTTGGCCAAATCTCGGTTTCTAAAAGTATCAAAATTTTGGGATTCCATTTATTTAAAAAGGAATTTATAAAAAAAGGTATATCTACCGGTAAATATTGATGTTTTATTTTATTTCCAAGTCTTTCAATTAAAACTTTTGATCCAGTAGGTGTGGTAGTAGTTACAAGTATTTCAGAATAAGGGTAGTCAGTGATTAAACTTCTCAATAAAGATATTGAAGCATTTACTTCTCCTACGGATACAGCATGAATCCAGATAATTGATTTATCTTTAGAAGGAATTTCTGAACTATACCCTAGCCTTTCAGACCATCTTAAAAAATACTCTTTATTAGACAGGCCCTTCCAGCATAACCTAGCAAAATAAACAGGCAACAATAAGCAAAATAAAGCCGTATAAAGGTTTCTTGGCATATGCGTATGCTACCATAGCAGATAGTCCTAAATTAAAATTTAAATTGTGATAGTAGTAACTGGAAGTAATGGATTTATTGGATCCAACTTAATAAAAGGTCTCAATGAAATTGGGTATAAGAATATTATTGCAGTCGATGATCAAGACGATCCAGAGCTTAAAGAAAATATTGCCCATTGTGATGTTCAGGACTTCCTAAATATAGATGAATTTATTAATTTGATTAGGAATAATGAGATCGATGGGATAAAAATTAGAGCTATTTTTCATCAAGGAGCTTGCTCTAATACAATGGAATGGGATGCCGATTTTTTATATAAAAATAACTTGTTATATTCTAAAGAGCTCTTGAATTTTTCACAAAAAACTAAAACCCCCCTGATTTATGCCTCTTCTGCTTCTGTCTATGGAGCGGGAAAAATTTTCAAGGAATCTGTTGAATACGAAGATCCAATAAACCTTTATGCATTCTCTAAATTTAAATTTGATCAGTTGGTAAGACAAGAATTAATCAAAAGCGAAACACAAATAGTTGGCTTGAGATATTTCAATGTGTATGGACCTCAAGAACAACATAAAGGAACTATGGCAAGCGTTGCTTTCCATTTGCATAATCAACTCAAAGATAATGAGGAAATTAAATTATTTGAGGGTTCTGAAGGTTATGATGATGGAGAACAAAGAAGAGATTTTATTTATGTTGAGGATGTAGTTAAAGTGAATCTATGGTTTCTAGAAAATCAAAAAGTATCGGGTATATTCAATGTAGGAACAGGTAAGAGCCAGACTTTCAATGAAGTAGCTGACTCAGTAATAAATTGGAATAAAAGAGGAAAGATAAATTACATTCCTTTTCCTGAAAGGCTAAAAGGTACATATCAAAGCTATACTCAAGCTGATATCTCAAAATTGAGAAAAGTTGGCTATGAGGATGAGTTCTTGAACGTTCAGGAAGGTGTAAAGAAGTATTTAGACAGACTTGAAAGTTGGCCAAAGAATGAACCATCTTAAATCCTTACCAGAGAAGACAGAGCCAAACCTGATTAAAGCTCTCTCATCCTTCAAAAGTTTACTTACTTGGCTAGGTATTGGCTTGCTAAGACTTACATCCTATCTTCCTTATTCAATTCTAATGAATTGAGGTGATGTAATTGGTAGCTTAATTTATAAAGTCAGTCCCCATCGAAGAGAGATAAGTAAAATAAACATAAAACTTTGTCTTGATATTAAAGATAATGAATTAGACACATTAGTTAAAGACAACTTTCGAGCCATAGGCAGAGGTATCTTTGAGATGGCTATAGCCTGGTGGTCTTCTGATAAGAAAATTAAAAAACTTGATACTAGATTATTAAATAAAGAGTTAATAGAAGATGCACAAACAGGCGTACTAGTTCTCATAAAACACTCTACCCATCTTGAATTAGACCTGCGTTTATTGAGTCAGCATTTTGACCTGACTGGCATGTATAAATCTCAGACAAACGAAGCCATCAATTATGTAATGATTCAAGCGAGAAATAATTACATTCAGGGTTCTTTAACAAACAAAGAAGCAATGAAGGCTGTTAGATGGATTAAATCGGGCAAGAATTTCTTATATGCAGCTGATCAAGATTATGGCTTGAAAGTTTCCAAAATGATTCCTTTCTTTGGACTTTCAGCAGCAACAGTTACTTTTCCTGCTCTATTTCTTAAAAAAGATATAAAAATAGTTGTAGCAGATGTTTGTAAAATAGATGATACATATGAAATTGAAATCATAAATATTGAATCCTCTGCGAGCGAAGAGGAGTTACTATTTGAAATGAACAAAACTTATGAAGAGTTCATTAAAAAAGATCCAAGTGGCTATCTATGGATGCACAGACGATTTAAGTCAGGACAAACTGAATTCCTTTATCCTAAGTGGACAAGTAGAGAAAAGAGAAGAGAGAAGAGAAGAGAGAATCGCAATAAAGATTAAAGTGTCTCAGATATTATTTTTGAAGTTGATAAGCCCTCTAATAAAGGTATTGTGACTACAGACCCTCCAGACTTGGTAACCTCTTCATAACCCACGATGTCTTTTATTTTGTAGTCTCCTCCCTTTACTAGCACGTCTGGTTTAATAGTTTTAATCAGCTTAATTGGAGTTTCCTCATCAAAAAAAACTACCTTATCTACACACTTTAAAGAGGCTAAAACTTTAGCTCTATGAGCCAGGGTATTAATTGGTCTACTAGAACCTTTTAATTTACGAACTGATCTATCAGTATTTATGGCAACTATAAGCTTGTCTCCCAGTTCTTTTGCAGTTGCAAGATACTCAACATGCCCAGCATGCAAAATATCAAAACATCCATTAGTGAAGACTATTTTTTTAGATTTTTCATGAAGGTCTTGTGAATAACCTTTTATTTCATTAGACGTAACGAAAGATTCAGGAAGACCTAAGTAAGGAACTAATTCGGACTGGTTAACTACAGCTGTACCAGATTTACCTACCACTATTCCGGCAGCGATATTAGCCAATCGAATTGACTCTGAAAGAGTGAATCCTCCTGCCAGTCCTGCAGCAATGCTAGCAATAACAGTATCGCCGGCTCCTGAAACATCAAATACATCTCTTGCCTCTGTTGGAAAATCCTCTCTAATGATTTTTCCATTCCTTTTGTTTAAGAGTGTCATTCCATCTGAGCCTCTGGTTATTAAGAGTGAATTCAGTCTTAGAGATTTAATAAGATCCTTTCCTTTCTTCGTAATTTCAGATTCCTTATTTATCTTTCCGACTACTCTTTCAAATTCATGAAGATTTGGAGTGATAATGTCAGCTGACTTGTATTGTGAGAAATCATCTCCCTTGGGATCAACTAAGATTGTTTTTTTTGTCTTTTTTGCTTCTCTAATGATTAGCGGGATATTCTTTAAGGTGCCCTTTCCGTAGTCAGAGATGATAAGAACCTTATTTTTTTTATACCTTAAGTGCTTTTTATAATGAGATAAACATGATTGCCAATCTGTTTCAGAGAATTCCTCTTCATTATCTATTCTGATTAATTGTTGCTGAGATGCCAGAATTCTTAACTTTGAGATAGTAGGATGATCAGATTTGCTTAAACCTTTTTTAATATTGTTCTTCTGTAAAAGTTTAATAACCTGAGTCGAAGAAGCATCTTTTCCAGTTACTCCAATTATTGTTGCATTAGAACCAAGACTAGATAAATTTAAAGCAACATTTGCAGCTCCACCTAATCTTATCTCTTCGCCGGATGGTTTGAGAACAGGCACAGGTGCTTCGGGAGAAACTCTGTCAACACTACCAGAAATATATCTATCTAAAATAATATCTCCAAAAACAAGGACATGTCCTTTATTTAACATCTTAAGGTCCATATGTGTTAATTATATACCTTGAGATCATTATGCTGTTCTATATTATTGATTTAAGTAGTTTAGTAAGTTTTATCGTGTTCAAAATGTTTTTAAAAATTAATGAAATTAAATCTTCCTATTGATATAGAAAAAGTGAAAGGGTTTCTTGATCCATTGGAAGGAGAAGCCCTATACCTTTACTCAAAAAATGCAACTGAGGCAGGTCCTGCACTAGAAATTGGAAGTTATTGTGGAAAATCAGCAGTCTATATTGGTTCAGCTGCGAAAGAGAATGAAGAAAAACTCTATTCTGTAGATCATCACCGAGGATCAGAAGAACAGCAACCAGGAGAACAGTACTTTGATCCTGATTTAGTGGATGATATAGGGGAAGGAATAGACACCCTACCTCACTTTCTTTCAACTATTCGTCAATCTCAATTAGAGGGAGTTGTAATACCAGTAGTTTCAACATCCGAAGAAGCTTATGCCGACCTAAGATTGGAGTTCAGTTTTATCTTTATTGACGGCGGGCACAGTGAGGAAGCAGCTCAAAAAGATTACAAACTATGGCAAAACAGGTTGTTTGTAGGTGGTTTATTAGCAATTCATGATGTTTTCCCTGATCCAAAAGATGGCGGTAGGCCCCCTTTTAATATCTATAATAAAGCCCTTGATAGTGGTCAATACAAGGAAATAGAGGCTATAAAGTCTCTAAGAATACTCAGAAAAATAAAGGATTAAATCACGCCCAAGTTTTAGAGAAAAGCTCAGACCCAGGTGTAAAATTGTAGACAGCATCAGCAGCAAGTAAGACTGCACCTGCAGTCCAAGTGGGCTTTTCAATTGGCCAAAATTTATTATCCGGATATACATATCCTGTCCAATAAAGTTCATCATCATCACGCCACTGATGCAAGGAATCTAAAAGCTCCTCAGCTTCACTTAACAATCCAATTCTCACAAGAGCAAGGACTAACTCTGAACTTTCCGCTACTGTTACCCAGGGTTCTTCTTTTACGCACTTACAACCTTTTCCTTCGACAATAAAATCTGACCATTTCGATTCTATTTGTTGAATACTTTTATCTTGATCATAAATGCCGCACAAAACTGGATAATACCAGTCCATGCTATATCTGGACTTACTCTCCCAACTTCTATCATATCTCTCTGGATTATTATTTATTGATTCTTTCAATCTAGCCATTGAAAAATTAACTCTTTCTGTAGACGTGCCTAAAATCTTGAAAATTGCTGAAGCGCATTCCAGGCTTTTATATATTGAACTACTGCCAGTAATTAACGAATCATCTAATATTTCCTTACCATCCTCTGCAGCCCAGTAAATATCACCTTTTTCTGTCTGCATTGAGATAACAAAATCAATTGCGTTAGTTAGTGAAGGCAACATTTCATTAAGAAACTCTTCATCTTGAAAGATCAAGTAGTGATGCCATAGTCCAGTAGCTATGTAAGCAGAGAAATTTGTTTCTCTTCTTTTAGTAGTGGGCTCCGACTTAATATATTCAGAGTACCAAGAACCATCTGTAAGCTGATTATCCCTTAACCATTTATAGGCTCTTTCTGTTTCATCCTTTTTTCCAGCTATTGCCAAGCCCATGGCAGCTTCTATATGGTCCCATGGATCAAGCTTCTTTCCAATTTCCCATGGAATAGATCCATCATTGTTTTGAACATCTAGTATGTAATCTACTGAGCTCTTATAAAACTCAAGACTAGAGAAGTTCATTTATATCGGTTTCCTAAAATACATTACCAGGCTTTTTCCTATAAGAGGTTGCAGAATCGATTCTAATATCTTTGTAAACAGGGGTTTTTTCATTAAATCCCAAACTAGAAGTTTATGGTATTGCTTAACTAGAAAAGAATTCTCTTTAGTTTTCCAAAAAAGACATTGCAACCACCAATATGGGGAATGCAATCCATGAGCCCAATGGAAAGACTGATATTCGAGACCATTAGATACAGCCAAATTCTTTAGTTCCTGATGTTTGAATATTCTTACGTGTCCGCCTGGTGTTTTTGAATATTCTTCACTTAGTTTCCAGCATATCAACTCAGGTAAATATCTTGGCACGCTTAATGCCATTACTCCTCCCGGCTTTAGAACTCTTACAAGCTCTCTTACTGATTCATTCGGTGAATCTACATGCTCCAGAACTTCACTACAAATAACTGCATCAAGACAAGAATCTTTAAGGGGAATATCATTTATATTACCAAGTCCAAAAGTACAAGATGTACTAAGTTCAGAAGTATCAAAATCTTTCAGCCTGGACTGAGCAATTTTTAAATCTTCAAAAGAAAGATCCATACCCACTATACTCGCTGGAGTTTCCAACAATGCACCAATTGAATGCCTCCCTTCTCCACAACCCATATCCAACATTAGCTGCCCTTCTCTAAGATTAAGGTTGTTATATTTAATTGTATTCATTGATGAAAGATTCTATTACTGCCTTAAAAGAAGATTCATAAGAACTTGCTGCAATTTTCCAGTCAAAGATTTCTTCCATTCTTTGCCTTCCTTTTATGGACAGTTTTCTCATATCTTCTGGATTATTGAATAATTTTATCACCGCCTTCTCAATTTCTTCTGCAGAGGATGGCATTATTTTTAAGGCAGCATCGCCAACTACTTCTTCTAGCCCTCCAGAATGAGTACTGATTAAAGGAACTCCGCAGGCCATTGCTTCACCTGCTCCAAAACCAAAACCTTCATATAGAGAAGGTATAACTGCTAATTCAGAAGAGTGGTATAAATCAATAATCTCTTTCTCAGATATACCTGATCTAAAAGTTATTACATTATTTAGATTCAACTCCTCTATGAGTTTACTGACCTCACTATTATTAGGAGATTTACCTATCACGGTTAAGGTAGTTTTAGGAAATGAGTGCAATATCTTAGGTAAAGCTTTAACCAAATACTTTAGACCTTTCAATGGTATATCTGCACTAGCAGTTGTAATGATTTTGTTTTCTTCTCTCTTATCAAAAGAACAGGGACTAAATGTATTTATATCAATACCATTTAAAATAACCTCGATTCTGTCCGGGTCAACATGAAACTCTTCGACGACATCTTTTTTTGAAGGTTTGCTAACGCAAATAATTTTTTTTAGCTTTGGAGCAACTCTTTTCTGCATAGGAAGAAAGTTATGCCATCGCTTTGAAGATAGTTTCTCTTTCCAATTAGTAGCATTTTGCATTTCTAGTTTATGATCTTTTGTAATTGGATGATGGATAGTAACCACCAGAGGAAGAATCTCTTGGATTCTTAATAAAGATCCAGATAAAGATTGGTTGTCCAAAATAATCTCAAAATCACTTTTATTATGTTTAATATATTTATGTACTCTCTTTCCAAAAGTATAAGGCTCAGGAAAGCCACCGGTCATTACAGTAAGCCATTCGTAAAGATCTAGAGGACGAAATAATAAATTCAAACCGAACGAGCTCATTCTATTTTGAGTCTCAAATAATCCTAAACTAGGAATTTTTATCAATTCTACTGATTCATCTAACTCGGGATAAGGCGGGCCAGATAAGACAGAAACTTGATGACCACGAACACTTAGAGCTTTACTCAAGTGCTTAATATAAATACCTTGCCCTCCTGAATAAGGATGACTTCTATAGCTTAATATTCCAATTCTCAATATTGCTTTCCCTCTAGTCTCCTGGATAAAAGGTCATATATAGATCTATGCCCTTTCAAGCTTCTTAAAATTCTCTTTTTATCTTTTTTTATAAACTTATTAAAAAAATAAGTGCTATGTAGCTTTCTGGAAGAATCTAGATCAAAAACAACAAGCCCATTTCCGTCCAAGAAAAAATTAGAACTTTTAGCATCTCCGTGAATAAATTTTATCCAATCCATTCTTTTAAAGAAGGACACTATATGACCAATTAATTTCAATTGATCAAGGTCTTCTACTATCGCCTCATCAAGTCTCTGGCCGCGAACTTCTTCTGTGACAAAAAATGACTCTCTAGCCCCTAAAATGCCTGATCCTTCATACAAAAGAACAGGTTTAGCTGTCCTGATGCCAACAGCGTTCATCCAATACGTTGATAAAAAAGAGTTATGAGCTCTGGTTTTCTTGAACAACCTTGACAAGAAGTGCAATGGGCCCTTAATTCTATATTTTTTTATGTAGAAGTTTTTACCTTGAATATTGGTTTTGGTAATCAAGTGACCTTTTTCATTTTTTATTATTTCTCCGCTTTTAATAAGTAAATCTTCATCTCTAAAGAGATTTAGGAATTGTTTTGTATCTGCGTTTTTTCTTGCAAGGTATCTTGAAGAGTTACTTATGTGTTTTGCAAAAATACCGTCCTCAGAAGTTAATGACGAGTTTTTTATAAATACTTTGAGGTGAGGCTTCAAATACATAGAAAAAGCCCTACTTAAAATAGCTTTGGTTGTGTCTGCATAATTTGAAGTAAATTCACTAAATGTACAATCATAATAGGTCATCATAAATCTATAGAAATCTCTTTCTGAGAGATCAAACTGCAAAATAGAATGTATGAAACCTCCCAAATCTTTGACAACCCATCTATGCGGAACTTTTGATCTTATTTGAGCTCTGTGCAAATCAATAAGATAGATTTGTATATTGTCAAAATCAATTTCCTTATTTATGTGCAGATGACAAAGATATAAATCTCTATGATTTAACCCGCTAAGATGCATTTCTCTGATGATAGAAGCAGCCGCTTTCAAGAGTTTATTTTTCTGATTAAAAGTAAGTTTCTTATGCAAGCCCTCTAAAAAAAAGTCTTCTAAAGATATAGTTTCATACAACTCTTCGGTGATAAGAAAAGAAGAAGAGTTTGCAGGATTTAATCCGCTAGTAGCAAAACCTTTAACTTGAGGGCAATTAATGCCACATTCATACAAATGATTTAAAGCCTCGTATTCTCTTCGGGCACCAACTACAGGAATTTTTAATTGTAGAATATTTTTTAAAATCTCTTTCCAGCCTACACCTCCATGAAATTTGATGAAATAGCTTCTGCCCTCATTCACAAATCTCTTTGTGATTCTATTTTCATATTTTCTATAAATTTCTCCTTCAAAGTTTTTTGCAACTGTGAAAGTATCTTTAGTATGAAATAAATGCTCTAAATGCTTATCTAAAATTTTAACGTTACTCATTAGAAGGTTTCTTCTATGAAATCAGCTACAAATTTAAACCTAGAAAAAAAGTATTTGTTAGCCGACAAGTTGCTAATCGAGCTTCTAACGTAAGATAAATTTTTATCTGAAACACTCTCTTCTAGAAGTAAATTAAATCTATTTTGGTTAAATTCTCCTTCCAGTACAGTTCCGGATCTAAATTTTAGAACCTCACTAGAGAATCCAACTTCGCTAGTTACTAAAGAAGGCAAACCTGATACCAAAGCTTCAATTATTATATTCCCAGCAGCCTCTTCTCTAGCTGGGTGTATTAGTAAATCTGCAGACTTCATAAATGATGCAACATCTTTTCTTGGACCCAAAAAATGGACTTTCTTAGACAGAGAAGCATCGGTAAGAAGATTTTCATAGGGCTTTGACTTATCGTCACCTATCACTAACAAGTTAGAGGATATGTTCTTTTCATTAAGGTGACGCAATCCAAGTATTGCACGATCTAACCCTTTTCGTGAAAAATCTGAACCAACAAAAAGCAATATCTTTTCACCAAGTGAAATATTTAAAGCTTCATAAATGTTCACTGGTTCATAATCGGACCAATCCTTATCAATACCGGGAGGAGCGATGATTATTCTCTCAGCTTGAGTAGAGTAAAATTCTCTAAATTCATTTGACTGCTTATCATTGAGAGAAAGTATCTTAGTATTGGATTTTTGGGAAAATACATCTTCTTCAAACTGCATAGATTGCCTATATCTTCTTGTAAATTTTTGAACTATATTTTTTTTTAGAGCTTGCTTAGCAAAGCAAGTATCTGCAGCAAAGTACAAATCTAAACCAGGCATTTTATTGAATCCAAAAATAATATCAGGAGAAAAGTCTTGCATAGAAAGATAAACATCTTTCACAAAATTCCTATTCTTTGCATAATTAAACTTTCCCCTTTCTCCAAGAACAACGACATCTAAACCTTCCGGTATTGGACCTTCCCAACTGCGCGTAAAAGCCTTCAGTACATGACCTCTCAAAATTAACTCATTTGCAACTCCAAGAAAATCTTTTTGCAGCCCTCCATATGGAAAATATTTAAATAATAATAAGGCTAATTTCTTTTTCACACGCTCTATTACAATGTCTCAAGGGCTTCCATCACTTCTTCAGGGCTAATAGACAAAAGTGAAGCATCGTAGCCGTCAGGTAAATTACCTTCTCTTATTTTTTTATAACCTTCCATTTTTCTAATGATTACCTTGTGATTAATTAAAGGTGGAGTATATTCGGGAGAGGAAGGACCATATACCGCTACTAGAGGAGTTTCAACTGCTGCAGCTATATGCATCAGGCCTGAGTCATTTGATACAACCTTCTTGCAGTAAGATAAGAGGTCTACAGCATCAACTAAAGAGGTCTTGCCAATTAAATTATAGAAATGATCTTCTTCTTTTAAGTTATCAAAATTAGAAATTTTCTTTCCAGTTTCATGATCATTTGCAGACCCGAAACATAAAACATTCCAACCTTTTTTTAGATAATTTTTTGCAACTATAGAATAATGGTTTTCAGGCCATTTCTTCGCAGGTCCAAACTCCGATCCAGGACAAATAGCTAAACAGGGTAAATCTTGATTAATCCCAAATTTAACCAAGGAAGATTGTTGATTTTCAAAATCAATGCTTAGTTTCGGAAAAGATAAGCTTTCAAGACAATAATTACTATCTTGCATTGAAAGAGCTGCAAATTTTTCAACCATCAAATGATTCTTATTCTTATCAAGGTATCTTATATCATTCAATAGCCCATACCTCATTTCTCCTAACCAGCCAGTTCGAATGGGTATTCTTGCAAAGAAAGGTATCAGTGAGGATTTCAAAGAATTAGTCAAAATTATTGCATGATCATAGTTATATTTCTTTAAATTTTTGCCAAAGTGACGTCTAGAAAAAAATTTAAGGTCTCCATGTAAGTACGGAGATTTAATTGTTTTGGAGACCTCGGGCATTCTTTGCATAAGCTCTAAAGACCACTCTGGAGATATGACATCAATCTTGCAGTCTGGAGATTCTTTTTTTAGTCTTTTATAAAGAGTTTGAGCCATGACAGAATCTCCAATCCAAGATGGTCCAATTATTAAAATTTTCATGAGATCTATTTGACGTAGGTATGCCAAGAAGAGTTTTTTTCTCTAACTCCTCTAACTTGGTCAAAGTATGCACTTTGTAATTTCTCTGTTATGGGTCCTCTCAAGCCATATCCTATGGGTTTATCATCGAGAGAGTTTATTGGTACAACTTCCGCTGCAGTACCTGAAAAGAAAGATTCATCCGCTTCTAGGACATCCTCCACTTTAAGTTTCTTAATTTCAAAGGGAATATCAAGTTCGGAAGCTAAATCCAAAATTGTTCTTCTTGTTATACCATCTAAACAGGAATCAAGGTCCGGTGTGTAAAGCGTCCCTTCTTTAACTATAAAAAAGTTCTCCCCACTGCCTTCCGCTATGTAACCTTCTGCATCTAACATTAAGGCTTCATCAAATCCACTCTCAAGAGCTTCATTTAAAGCAACAATTGAATGCACATAGTTTCCATTAACCTTAGAGTTAGAAACTGGATTTCTTACTTGCCTGGTATACGATGAAAGTTTTACTTTAATGCCTTTCTCTCTTGCCTCTGGTTCCATGTAGGAAGGCCACTCCCAAGCAGCGACCATAGTATGTACTTTTAAATTATCAGCTCGCAGTCCCATCCCTTCTGAGCCATAGAAACACATTGGTCTTATATAGGCC
>LULK01001676.1_pt1 | contig 13465 bp, 11 predicted proteins | sample 728181 | NCBI WGS metagenome assembly LULK01 (sample SAMN03860291, study PRJNA289734) | marine metagenome | biome: seawater column; feature: ocean; material: water; isolation source: Red Sea water column Station 169 - depth 10m | place: Saudi Arabia: Red Sea | collected 2011-10-15 | depth 10 m | reverse complement strand
TTCAACAAGAAACGCAAACTCTTGCTTCAACTACATTCCAAAATTACTTTAGATTATTTGATCAAATCTCAGGTATGACAGGCACTGCAGACACCGAAGCAGCTGAATTTAAGCAAATTTATAATATGAGTGTTGTTGTCATTCCTACAAACCAAACAATGGTAAGAGAGGATGTTAATGATGTTGTCTATGTAAATGAAGAGGATAAATACAGTGCATTACTTACAGAAATTAAGGAAATAAATAAAAAAGAAGCTCCTATTTTAGTGGGAACAGCTTCAATTGAGAGCTCAGAGAAGGTTTCTTCTATTCTGAAAAAAGCGGGAATTAAACATCAGGTTCTAAATGCAAAATATCACGAGAAAGAGGCAATGATTATTGAGGAGGCTGGAAGACCGGGAGCAATTACCATTGCAACTAACATGGCTGGACGAGGAACTGATATAGTTTTGGGAGGAAAAAAAGAAAACGATAAAGAATGGAATAAAAACCATCAAAAAGTAATTGATGCCGGAGGCTTGCATGTTATCGGAACAGAGCGCCATGAATCAAGGAGAATAGATAATCAGCTGCGAGGAAGATCTGGAAGACAAGGAGACCCAGGTTATTCAAAGTTCTTTTTAAGTTTAGATGATACAGTGCTTAGGCTTTTTATAGATGAAAATAGAAAGAAATTATTCTCAAGATTAAGTGAAGGAATGGATGATTCAAGTATTGAGCATCCTCTTCTAAACGGTGCAATAGCAAATGCGCAGAAGAAAATAGAAAATCGTAACTTCGAAATAAGAAAACAAATTCTTGAATACGATGATGTTTCAAATGATCAAAGATTAACTGTGTATCAGTCTTTGGGGAATGCTCCAGAACCAGAAGAATTTAATAAAAATCAATCTTTCGCAGAAATTATGGATGTGCTGAACGATTTCTATAAAGAAGAATATTTAAATAAATTTGAGCCACTTAAAGAAAAGAAAAAAGAATTGGAGCGACAGGTTTCGATTCAGGTTTTAGATGCCTGTTGGAAAAGACATCTTCAAAATATTGACTCTTTGAGGGGGAATATAGGCCTAAGAGCTTATGCCCAGAGAAACCCAATTAATGAATTTAAAAAAGAATCATTTGAACTCTTTGATAGCATGATTGAATCTTTCAAAGATGATTCTGTGAAAATACTTTTTAATATAAAAATTCAAAAAATGTCACAAGCTGAATTCGAAGCTAGAAAAAATACTACTTAACCTTGGCTGAAAATATTAGAGACCTCATCAAAGATCCAGAAACCTTTTTTTTGATTACTGGTGAATTTAAAAAAATTTCAACTCTTAAAAAAAAATTACTAAATACAAAAAGATTTAATAAAAAAATTCTAATACTTCGAATAAAAGAGGATACAGGCCAGCTTGATGAAATTATTTTAGAGGTCAAAAAATTTTGTAAAAAAGAAAATGTACCTTTGCTACTTAATTCTCCAAATAAATTTTCATACAAAGCGAAGGGCTATCATCTTACCTCCAAAGAAATTTATGAATACAAAAATAGTAAGAATTTAGTACTTGGAGCTTCATGCCATAATGATCAAGATATTATTCAAGCAATTGATATTGGCTGTTCATATGCCTTTCTCTCGCCTGTTATAAGAAAGAATGGTATTGATGGTATGGGCTGGGATTCTTTTTTTGTTTTAAAGGATAAATATCCACAAATCACAATTGTGCCCTTGGGTGGTATTAATGAGTCTAATGCAATAGTCGAGGCTTTTGCGGGTATTAGTCACTGGTGGAATCATCAGGCATAGGTATAGATTTTTCTTCATTAGCCCAATTTAAAAAGTCTAAATTTTTACATGTCTTCGAACAAAAAGGTTTGAACTCTGAACTGATTTCTACAATATTTTTGCACTGCGGACATTTCATGTTTACCTTTTCATTCATAATTGACTCTCAAAAAAATTAAAGTAGAACTCTAGTTTACGTTCAAAATCCTCAATACTTGAATCGTTTAGAATAAAATCTGTAGCATAAGATATTCTGTCATGCCTAGACATTTGTTTATCTATAATTATTTTAGCTTCCTCCTCACTAACTTTATCTCTTTTAACAATTCTTTCAATTTGAGTATTTTCTGGAGCGTCTATGACAAGAGTTCTATTAAAATTATCGTACTTTCCCCAAATTGGTGCAGAGTAAATGCCCCATTTTGATTTAATTTTTGCTACATCCTCTAAAGTTTTTTCACCAATTATTGGATGCATTATTGCCTCAAGTTTTTCCTTCTCTTTTTGATCAGAAAAAATTACCTTTCTTAGTTTTGCTTTATCTAATTCTTTATTAGGTTTTAGAACATTTTTACCAAATGCTTTAACAACCTCATCATAACCTTTTTGTCCTACCTCTTGTAAGCTTCGAGAAATTTCATCAGCATCAACTATCTCAATTTTTTTCTTTTTAAAAAAATCACAGGCGAGGGTTTTTCCAGTTGCAATTCCTCCTGTTATTCCAACTAAAAACATTTAGGCTTAACTATCATCAAATTCCACTCCCTGAGCTAAAGGTAATTCTGAACCATAATTTAAAGTAGCTGTTGTTCTTCTCATGTAAGCTTTCCATGCATCTGAACCTGACTCACGACCACCGCCAGTGTCTTTTTCACCGCCAAAGGCACCACCAATTTCTGCGCCGCTTGTGCCAATATTCACATTTGCAATACCACAATCTGATCCCTCAGGACCAAGAAAAAGTTCTGACTCTCGAAAATCATTAGTAAAGATAGAACTGCTTAACCCTTGCTTAACAGAGTTTTGTAATTCAATAGCATCAGTTAATTTTTTAAATGGCATTACAAAAAGAATTGGTGCAAAGGTTTCATCTTTCATTTCATCGATATGGCTGTCTACTTCTACAATCGCCGGCTGCACATATGTGCCACCCTCTATATCTAATTTTTGACCACCATGTATTTTCTTTGCTTTACTCAAACAATTATCTAATGTTTTTTTCATAGCCTCATAACTTTGTTCTGAAATTAATGGTCCTACCTGAATATTTCTGTCAAAAGGATCTCCAATTTTTAAACTTTCAAATGAAGGTATAAGTTTGTTTATTACCTCCTCATAAATTTCTTCATGCACGAAGAGCCTTCTGAGTGTTGTACATCTTTGACCAGTTGTACCTGCTGCAGAAAAAGTCACACCTTTAATTGTCAAATCCAGATCTGCAGTTGGACAAATAATAGCTGCGTTATTCCCACCAAGTTCGAGTAAGTTTCTTCCTAATCGGGCTGAAACTAAAGGCGCAATAGCCTTACCCATAGCACAACTTCCGGTAGCAGAAAGTAGGGCAATATTTTCATCTTCGGCTAATTCTACCGAAGCCTCATTTGCTCCTTTTTTGATTAAAACCAAATCCTTATATTCACCTGCGACGGAATCCCATATTTTTTTTGTTAAGTCTGCACATCCTTCACTATGAGGCGATGGTTTCCAAATAATACTATTGCCGCAAACAGCAGCTAAACAAAAATTCCAACCGAATACAGCTACAGGGAAATTGAATGCTGTAATACAACCAACAATACCTAAAGGTTGCCAAATCTCCTGCAATCGATGATTAGGTCTTTCACTTGGCATGGTGAGACCATAGAGCTGCCGACTTAAACCAGTAGCAAAGTCACACATATCAATGACTTCTTGAACCTCACCTTCAGATTCTGAAATAATTTTTTTTGCTTCAGATGTTATTTGATTAGCAACTTCTTTTTTTTGCTCTCGAAGAGCTTCTCCAAACAACCTGATGTAATTGCCACGCTCAGGAGCTGGTAAAGCTCTCCATTTTAAAAAAGCAGCTTTAGATTTATTTACTAAATCGCTGTGTTTTTCCCCCATCAAAAAAATTAATTTTTTGGATTAGATTCTGGCTGATATACATAATAGCCAGTTAATGGAATCATTAAATGTGCTATTGGTGTATTAGGCATCATCACATAAGGTGCACCAGTAGTGAAATCTGATGACATATTCTTAATAGTTGCCGGATCTTTAGGCATTAACATCATATGAGGTCCCGATTCAATCCATTGCCCAGGTGCACTATCTTTCTTATTGAGTACTCCTGGTTTGGAGTTATCTTCACCAACATCACCATGCAGCATCCAAGCCCAACCATCAGCTGTCATTTCGCTCTGTTTACCATTCATAAATTTGAAAGCATTTTCATCCATGCATAGTGGCATTGCTTCGTGAGCACTTGACCAACCCATTTTAGGAAAAGGTCTGTTGTTACCTGACTGACAAGTCCAACCGTTACTTCCTTCGTGCAAAACTTCTCCATTGCCACCAATTATTGTTGCGTAATTGCCAATAAAATCAGGTGCAGCTGAACCATAGGCTTCAATTTGCCATTCGGCACTAGCATGTGAACTATCTTTAGTATGCGATAGCAGAATAAAAGAATTTAGTATTAATAATGTAAATAGATATCTCATAATTTCTCCAAGTTGAACTATTGATTAAAAAGGAAAAATGAGATGAATTCAAGTAATAAAAAAGAACAAAAAAAAGCCCGATAATACCTACTCTCGCACTTACGCACTACCATTGGCGCTACACCGTTTCACTTCTAAGTTCGAGATGGATTAGGTGGTTCCAGTGAGCTATTGTTATCGGGCAACCGTGATTTGCGAAACTTAATAAAAGAATTTACTTTGAGGTTTATTCAAGCCGATCGAGCAATTAGTACTAGTAAGCTGAATCCTTTACAGGACTTACACATCTAGCCTATCAACGTTGTCGTCTTCAACGGCTCTCAAGGGAGATCTCATCTTAGGTGAGGCTTCCCGCTTATATGCTTTCAGCGGTTATCCTTTCCGAACATAGCTACCCGGCAATGCTGCTGGCGCAACAACCGGCCCACCAGGGGTTCGTCCACTTCGGTCCTCTCGTACTAGAAGCAGCTTCCTTCAAATCTCCAACGCCCACAGCAGATAGGGACCGAACTGTCTCACGACGTTCTAAACCCAGCTCGCGTACCTCTTTAAATGGCGAACAGCCATACCCTTGGGACCTGCTCCAGCCCCAGGATGAGATGAGCCGACATCGAGGTGCCAAACAGCGCCGTCGATATGAACTCTTGGGCGCTATCAGCCTGTTATCCCCGGCGTACCTTTTATCCGTTGAGCGATGGCCCTTCCATTCAGAACCACCGGATCACTAAAACCTAGTTTCCTACCTGCTCGATCCGTCGATCTCGCAGTCAAGCATCCTTTTGCTTTTGCACTCTACACACGATGTCCGACCGTGTTGAGGATACCTTCGTGCTCCTCCGTTACTCTTTAGGAGGAGACCGCCCCAGTCAAACTACCCAGCACACACTGTCCTTGACTAAATCAAAGTTAGAATGTCAATCTTACAAGGGTGGTATTTCAAGGACGACTCCACTACAACTGGCGTCATAGTTTCAGGCCATCGTTACGCCATTCGTGCAGGTCGGAACTTACCCGACAAGGAATTTCGCTACCTTAGGACCGTTATAGTTACGGCCGCCGTTTACCGGGGCTTCAATCAAGAGCTTCGCCGAAGCTAACCCCATCATTTAACCTTCCGGCACCGGGCAGGCGTCACACCCTATACGTCCACTTTCGTGTTAGCAGAGTGCTGTGTTTTTAGTAAACAGTCGCAGCCACCTGGTATCTTCGACCAATTAAAAGTTGCCTTCTAATTGGCTAACCTTCTCCCGAAGTTACGGTTACATTTTGCCTAGTTCCTTCACCAGAGTTATCTCATCCGCCTCGGTATTCTCTACCTGACCACCTGTGTCGGTTTGTGGTACGGTCTATGTTGGAGCTATTTCTTGGAACCTGTTCACTGCATACACAATCCAATAAGTGCATACAATTTACCAGATCCGTCACTTCCAACTGGTACAGGAATATTAACCTGTTTCCCATCGACTTCCCCTTTCGGGTACGCCTTAGGGGCCGACTAACCCTGCCACGAAAAGCGTTGGACAGGAATCCTTAGTCTTCCGGCGAGGAGGTTTTTCACCTCCTTATTCGTTACTCATGTCAGCATTCGCACTTCTGATACCTCCAGCAAACCTCTCAGTTCACCTTCACAGGCTTACAGAACGCTCTTCTACCATCATCCGAAGATGATCCAAAGCTTCGGTTCGTGATTTAGCCCCGTTAAATCTTCCGCGCAGACAAACTAGACTAGTGAGCTATTACGCTTTCTTTAAAGGATGGCTGCTTCTAAGCCAACCTCCTAGCTGTATAAGTCTATTCACATCGTTTTCCACTTAACCACGATTAGGGACCTTAGCTGTTGGTCTGGGTTGTTTCCCTCTCGACAACGGACGTTATCACCCGCTGTCTGTCTCCCTTGCTTATACTCAATGGTATTCGGAGTTTGCATCGGTTTGGTAAGTCGGGATGACCCCCTAGCCGAAACAGTGCTCTACCCCCATTGGTAATACAAGAGGCACTACCTAAATAGTTTTCGGAGAGAACCAGCTATCTCCAAGCTTGATTGGCCTTTCACCCCTATCCACAGTTCATCCCCTCATTTTTCAACATAAGTGGGTTCGGTCCTCCATGTGATGTTACTCACACTTCAACCTGACCATGGATAGATCGCTTGGTTTCGGGTCTAATTCCAGCAACTAATTCGCCCATTTAAGACTCGGTTTCCCTACGCCTACCTAACGTTAAGCTTGCTACTGAAATTAAGTCGCTGACCCATTATACAAAAGGTACGCCATCACCCCGAAGGGCTCTGACTGATTGTATGCTAAAGGTTTCAGGTACTATTTCACTCCCCTAACAGGGGGACTTTTCACCTTTCCCTCACGGTACTTGTTCACTATCGGTCATCTAGGAGTATTTAGCCTTGGAAGATGGTCCTCCCATATTCAGTCAAAATTTCACGTGTTCCGACCTACTCGATTTCACTAATTAATGCCTTTCGTATACGGGGCTATCACCCACTATGGCTGTTCTTTCCATAACATTCTACTAGACAAAAATTAGCTTAAGGGCTGGTCCGCTTTCGCTCGCCACTACTAACGGAATCTCAATTGATTTCTTTTCCTCCGGGTACTAAGATGTTTCAGTTCTCCGGGTTTGCTCCACAAAAGTGGTGACATAAATGTCGGGTTTCCCCATTCGGAAATCCTCGGGTCGTAGCCTGTGTACTGGCTCACCGGGGCTTATCGCAAGTTACAACGTCCTTCATCGCCTCTAGATGCCAAGGCATCCGCCTTTAGCACTTAATTACTTGAATAAGTAACCTCAAAGTTAACTCTTTGTTCTTTGAAATAATTTTATTGCAGTTTCGCAAATTGTTCTTTTATAGATCTTATGATCGTCTGAAAATTTAGTCACCCTTGTGGGCGCCCTTCCGTAAGGAGGTGATCCAGCCCCAGGTTCCCCTAGTGCTACCTTGTTACGACTTCACCCCAGTCATGGACCACACCGTGGTAAACGCCATCCCGAAGGTTAAGCTATCTACTTCTGGTGCAATTCACTCCCATGGTGTGACGGGCGGTGTGTACAAGACCCGAGAACGTATTCACCGCGGCATGCTGATCCGCGATTACTAGCGATTCCGGCTTCATGCAGTCGAGTTCCAGACTGCAATTCGGACTACGAGAGACTTTCTCAGATTAGCTCCAGCTCGCGCTTTCGCAACCGTCTGTATCTCCCATTGTAGCACGTGTGTAGCCCTACACGTAAGGGCCATGATGACTTGACGTCGTCCCCACCTTCCTCCGGCTTATTACCGGCAGTTCCCTTATAGTTCCCGGCCGAACCGCTGGCAAATAAGGGTAAGGGTTGCGCTCGTTATAGGACTTAACCCAACATCTCACGACACGAGCTGACGACAGCCATGCAGCACCTGTATCTTCGTTCCCGAAGTTTCGCGTTGCATCGAATTAAACCACATGCTCCACCGCTTGTGCGGGTCCCCGTCAATTCATTTGAGTTTTAGCCTTGCGGCCGTACTCCCCAGGCGGATAACTTATTGCGTTAGCTGCGCCACTGAAAATTCCAACGGCTAGTTATCATCGTTTACGGCGTGGACTACCAGGGTATCTAATCCTGTTTGCTCCCCACGCTTTCGCACCTCAGTGTCAGTATCTATCCAGAAAGTTGCCTTCGCCATTGGTATTCCTCTTAATATCTACGCATTCCACCGCTACACTAAGAATTCTACTTTCCTCTCTAGTACTCTAGCTTATCAGTTTTAGATGCAGTTCCGAGGTTAAGCCCCGGGATTTCACATCTAACTTGATAGGCCACCTACGCGCGCTTTACGCCCAGTAATTCCGATTAACGCTTGCACCATCCGTATTACCGCGGCTGCTGGCACGGATTTAGCCGGTGCTTATTCTGAAATTAACATCAAAATTTGGTGGTATTAATACCAAATCTTTTCTCATAACCTAAAGTGCTTTACAACCCTAAGGTCTTCATCGCACACGCGGCATGGCTGGATCAAGCTTTCGCTCATTGTCCAATATTCCCTACTGCTGCCTTCCGTAGAAGTCCGGGCCGTGTCTCAGTCCCGATGTGGCTGGTCGTCCTCTCAAACCAGCTAAAGATCGTAGCCTTGGTAAGCCATTACCTTACCAACAAGCTAATCTTGCATAGGCTCATCCGATGGCGAGAGCCGAAGCCCTCTTTACTCCGTGGAGATTATGCGGTATTAATTCGAGTTTCCTCGAGCTATCCCCCTCCATTGGGTAGATTCCTATGTATTACTCACCCGTCCGCCACTGTACTCGCATCCGAAGATACTTTCTCGTTCAACTTGCATGTATGAGGCCTGCCGCCAGCGTTCAATCTGAGCCATGATCAAACTCTTCAAATAAACTGTTTTGCCACTAAAAGTGGCGATTTTTTTTGGGCACCCACATATGAGTGACTAAATTTTTCTCAATCAGACCAACCCCATCATTGTGGGGAAACCCCCATTGTAGTTTTTTAAACAAAAAAATAAAGCTTTTTTTTAAGTTTTTAACACCTTTATAACCAAGTAAAAGTAATGTTATTAGAAGTTTTTGCTTTTGCTCTTCGGAAAGAAAAAAGTTTATCTTTTTTCTCATAAGAACACTCTGATTTTTTGTTAATAATTTCAACTGAAAAATCCTCTAGTTTTTGTCGACATAATTCACGCAAAGACAGATAAAAAGCCTGTTTTTTCTCAATTAAAGCCTTGGAAGTATCAAAGTTTGCTCTTTCTAAAGTAGAAATAAGATCCTTTTGAACTTCAAAATTTGCTTGAGAGACATGTGGACCCAAGAATGCATAAGCTAGATCCTTGCCATTATCAGAACTCAAAACCTTCTCAATAATGCCGTTAACAATACCTTTCCAACCACAGTGAAGCCCAAAAACTTTATTAATTTTTTTATTCCATAGGAAAAGTGGTATGCAATCTGCTGTTTTTAACCCCATCGCTTTTTTCTTTTCAGCCAAGAAGAAACCATCATAATTTTTTTGATCCTGTTCATCGTGATTAAAAATATTTGTTCCATGGTTTTGATTAAAATCTTTGTAACCGTTTAGGCTAAATAAGTTATTTAATATTTTCTTTTTATTTGTTTCATTTACTTTAGAAAAATTTTTTTTACTTTTTAAGGCAATAACAATTTTTGGTTTTTCGTTAAGAATCTCGAATTTTAATTCGTTGTAGTTAATTATTTTTTCTTCCATTTTTAGAGGTCTTTTAATACTGTTGTAAGGTAATCTGGCAATTCTGCAGAAAATGAAAAGCTCTCATTTTTAAATAAAAAGGCCAAGCTGTAAGCATGTAAAAATTGCCCTTTAAGAGAATTGATAACATTAAGTTCTTTTTCTGAACTTCCCTTCCAGTTAGAAATCTTTGTATATTGCTTATCACCTGCAATAGGAAAACCAATGTGTTTTAGATGAACTCTTATTTGATGCGTTCTGCCAGTCTCTAATTTCACATCAAGTAGGGAAAAATTTTCATACCTCTCTTTTACAAGGTAGTGAGTTTTTGATTCTTTTCCCTCCTGATCAACAGTAAAAATCAATCTATTTTTTGGATGTCTTTCTATGGGCTCATCAATAGTCCCGCCAGAAATTACATTTCCGTGGACCAGTGCATAATATTTTCTTTCAATAGCTCTGTCTTTTATTAAATTGGTAAGTATTGTTTGAGAGCTATGTTTTTTTGCTACAACCATTAAACCACTTGTCTCTTTGTCCAATCTATGAACTATGCCACATCTTGAAAGTTCACAAGCTTTTTTATTTAAATACAAAAGCCCATTTAGCAAAGTGTTATCTTTTTGGCCAGCTCCTGGATGAACTGTAAGCCCTGCTTGTTTATTGATGATGTAAAAATCTTCATTTTCAAAAACTATATCTAAAGGAATGTTTTGAGGCTCATCTTCAATAACTTCTGGAAATTGTAAAATGACTTGAATTTGATCATTTAACCGCAGTTTATAATTTTTTTTAACCTCAAGATCATTTACCAATACATTACCTTGTTCAATTAATTGTTGAACTAATCCTCTAGAAATATCGTCTAAAATATCAGAAAGAAATGAATCAAGCCTCTTGTTAATATTGGCTTCGTCAATATTAAAAGTTTTTGTTATCATTACTTTTTAGTTTAAAGCAAAAAATTTTAAATGAGATATAAATACCTTTTATTGATTTTGGCAGGTCTCTGGCTTGGAGGCTGCTCCTCAAATGATAAGAAAGAAGAAGCAGACACACCTGAAGTGAATCTCTATAATCTTGCGCAAAGTAGAATCAGTTCCAGAAATTATACTGGTGCTGCTGAAGCCCTATTTAGAATCGAAAGATCTTATCCATTTGGTGTTTATGCTGAGCAAGCAAGAGCAGACTTAATTTATGTACACTATATGACAGGAAATTTTGATGCCTCTTATGCTGCTGCTGAAAAATTCATTCGTCTCTATCCCAGAAATACAAATATAGATTATGCCTATTTTATGAAGGGGATGACTGGATACTATGCTGATGATGGTCTGTTTAGTGATTTTTTAACATTAAATCTTGCTAAAAGAGATGTGACAGGTGCAAAAAAATCTTTCGCTGATCTTACAGAATTCTTAATTAGATATCCCGAAAGTGATTATGTGGATGAAGCTAGATCAAGATTAGTTTTCTTAAGGAATTTAATAGCTAGCAATGAACTTGATAGTGCTGAATATTACTTGAAAAGAGGAGCTTATGTTGCTGCGCTGAATAGAGCTACTTACATTATCAAAAATATGCCGAATACTTCAGAAAAGAAACGTGCCCTTAAAATAATGAGAGAGGCTTATACAAAACTTGGCTATGATGAGTACGCTGAGAAAGTAAAAGCTCTTGAAGAAGTAAACTAATATGAATTTTATCGTTGTGGGTGTAATTGCACCTATCGCTTATTTCCTTCTCAGAATGTTTGTAAAACGACTTGTTCAGAATATTATTCTTAATGCCAAAAAAAATAGCAAAGTTGCAGAAGTGCAAGAATGTCAAAAGTGTGGAGTATTTAAGTCTGTTGATGACTTAACCGAAAAAGATAATGCTTTTATCTGTAAAACTAATTGCTCAAAATGAGCAATACACTAAGAATTATTTCAGGCACGCTTGGCAGTAGAAGAATTAAAACTCTCAGGAATACAAATTTAAAACCTACTCCAGAAAAACTTAGAGAAAAAATCTTCTCATGGCTTATGTCTGATATAAATGATGCTAGATGTTTAGATTTATTCGCTGGCTCAGGATCTTTAGGCATTGAAGCTATATCAAATGGTGCAGACTTTTGTACTTTTGTTGAACAAAATCCTAATCTCTATAAAAATTTGAAAGAAAATATTTCTACTTTGAGCCTCGAAGAAAAAACTAAACTACATCGCACACGTGCAGAGGACTTTGTAAGAAGATTTAAAGATGCGCCTTATGACATAATCTTTTTTGATCCTCCATATAAGAGGGATTATTACAATAATTTTTTTGAAATCTTTTTATCTAAACTTTGCAAAAAAGGATCCATAATTTATGTTGAGCAATCCGTGCATGATAAAGTTTTAGAAAATGATGGCTTGCAGAATCTAAAAAATTCAAAAATTGGAGAAGCGCAAGGGTCACTGTTTATTAAGAAATGAAATTAGTCGTTGGTACAAGAAGTTCAAAACTGGCAATAGCTCAAACAAACATTTTTTTAAATGGGTATAAAAATATCTGTAATTGGTATGCAGAGGAAGGTCAAAAATTTATAGACGTTGATTTTGAAATAAAAAAATTTGTAACTCAAGGGGACAAGTATAGTAAAGAGGGCAAAGTGAGATTTGATAAGATCAATTTTGTTTCTGATATTGAAAAAGCTCTTCTTGCAAAAGAAATCGATATAGCAGTCCACTCTGCAAAAGACATGCCTGCTAAGCTTGACCCTCGTTTTGAAGTTCAGTACTTTGCTGAAAATGAGTATAAAGATGATAAATTAATTTTAAATTCAAATAGGGATTTATATATCTTCAGAGATGAAATTGATATAAGTTCGATTATTAAATTTGGTGAACCCGAGAATCTTTCAGGTTTGCGGATTGGCACTTCAAGTTTAAGAAGAAAGATGCAAGCAAAATTTTTTTACGGAGCAGACAATATTTTAGACATAAGAGGGAATGTTGATACCCGAATGCAGAAACTTTCTGATAATCAGTTTGACTGCATAATTTTAGCGGAACAAGGTCTGAGAAGGCTAGGGATTTATGAAAAAGATCTCAATTGTTTTGTTAGTTCAAATTTACCTGCGATGGGACAAGGTATTGTGTGTCTACAGTATCGTGCAGAAGATGAGGAAACCAGAGAAATTATTTCAACAATTTTTGATAACAACAATCTTTTGCAAGGAGAAATACTTTTAAGTGATGAAATGGCAGAAGCACAACAATTTGTTTCGGCACTTGAAGCAGATTGCAATTCAGCAATTGCCATTCAAGTAGATGATGCAACTGATTGGGGAGACTGTAGAGGTCTTATGCTGCAGGCTGAAATATATGGTAAAGATAGCTTTATTCGAGTTGCATCGCATGATGAAAATGGTGATATTTTGAAAAAAGAATATGCCACTATGAAGGAATATCCTCATGCTGGAGAACATGAAGTGATAACAAATATTCTTTTAAAAGAAGCAATTGAAAAGGGAGCTTTAGATTTACTAAATGAACATAATTGATACAAGAGCTAAAGGAAATTTTGAATTCGTAGAAATGAATTCAATTAAAAATATTCCATTATTCAAGTTAGTTCCGATTGAATATTCCTTTGAAGATAAAAATTTTCAAAATGTTATTTTTCAAAGTAGTCCAGCTGTTGAAAATTTCAGAGATCTAAATTCACTGCAAGATAAACAAATTTTTGCTATGGGTAAAGGCACTGAAGCAACTCTTCTTCAAAGCAATTTAGTGGCAAAAATACCAACTTC
>LULK01001310.1_pt1 | contig 13486 bp, 18 predicted proteins | sample 728181 | NCBI WGS metagenome assembly LULK01 (sample SAMN03860291, study PRJNA289734) | marine metagenome | biome: seawater column; feature: ocean; material: water; isolation source: Red Sea water column Station 169 - depth 10m | place: Saudi Arabia: Red Sea | collected 2011-10-15 | depth 10 m | reverse complement strand
GAGCAAGCTTGTGTGAATAATTAGCTCCGATAGTTTTAGGTATAATCTCTGATAAAATCAATACCAAAAAGGTCATTATAGTTGATACAATACCAACTAATAAATCCTCTGATACAGACATTCCTAGTAATGAATAGCTATTATCAATATTTAATGTAGCATATGCAATTTTAGCTTGTACCCCAACCATTATTGCGCCTACAGTATGAGCAATAGTATTAAGAGTTAAAATTATAATTAGTGGTTCATCTATTGACTTTTTTAGGCCTTGAAGTTTATCGGCATATTTTTTTCCTTCTTTTATTTTAATCTTAATATAAGTTGGATTGATACTTAGAAGGACAGCTTCCAAAATTGAACACAAAAAGGATAGACATATAGTGAGAAAACCGTAAAGAATTAAAAGACCCAAATAAAACTTTTATTATTTTAAAGTTAATAAATCAAAATCATTATTTGAAGTTTTTTCAACTTTGACTCAAGTATTGAACAATAATTACAGTCAATAAAAACATAAGAGCTACAACTAATGATCTAATAATTTTTTCTTTCATAAAATTTACTAATTATCTTTTTGATAAATTCTAAGGTAATCGATTATTAATGAATTTGGAAAAGTGGTATTCCCTTCGTCGACAACCCTCATTAGCCCATTATTCATTACCATACACATTGTTTTATCAGGCCAATCCAAATTAGGAACTTCAACTCCTCTTGTTTTTGTATGAACTAGTTGACCATCAATATACCACTTCATAGTATTGTTAGTCCAATTAAATCCATAAATATGAAACTGAGTTGAGGAGTTGTATGTGCTTTGAAAATTTTCAAGAGCAGAGCTATGATCATATTTATCATTCCACAAGCCGTATATGTATCTTAACCACATTTCATCTTTTCTGTTAGTTCTAAAAAATTGGCCAAAATATTCCCAAATATCAATTTCAGGTGGCCATACTCTATTTTCTGAATCATCAATTAGCCATATAGCTGGCCAAACTTTATCACCTTTTGGAAATTTTACTTTTAACTCGATATATATTCCATTATCAGTTCCATTAAAGTTTATTTTTTGTAAAGAATTTATCCAACCTGTGGAATAATTAAATTCTCCTACAGGATCTGTACCCGATATGGATTCTTTTTTATTTTCGAGATACAGTAGCCCATCCTTGACATACACATTATTATCCATTAAGTATCCAGCATAATTGTCATTAAGTAAATTTTCTCCACCTGTATTTTTGTTCCACTTCATTCTAATTGTAGGATCACTATCGTGAGTTAGACCTTTAGACCAATTTTCCGTGTTAAACGAGCTGAAATTATCTTCTTTTATCATGCTATAATTTTGTGGAATATATCCAGAGCTATTAGTGTTATTGTTAGAATTATTATCACCAGTATTTACATTTTCATTTACAGAATTATCTTCACCAGTACAAGAATTAAAAACAAAACAAAAAGAAAAGAATAAAGCTATGTAGATTATTTTTTTATGCATTATTTTAATAATTTGAAAAAAATTTTAAAATGAAAATTAATCTTTTTAAGTATCTCATCCTAATTTTTATAATATTCAGCTGCAGCAGTGAGGCCGATGTGAATGATTCGAACACTGGTGGAAATGGGAATAGTGGAAATGGTGGAGATAATGATAATGATAGTGGTGGCGGATCTGGAGGAGATAATAATGATGATCAAACAAATTTTTATTTGAGTTCAATAGGGAGTGATTCCAACAGTGGAACTCAGGATAATCCTTGGCAGTCACTTTCAAAATTAAGTAGTAAGCAACTATCTCCGGGGGATTCAATTTTTTTTAAAAAAGGAGAATCTTTTTATGGCCACCTTGTAGTGAATGGATCAGGTTCTGCAGATAAACCAATTGTGTTCACGTCATACGGTTCAGGAAATCAGCCAATAATAAGTGGAAGCGTTGGAATTGGTGGTGGTGGTGATTATCAGGAAGCAATATATATACTAAACAATGACAACATGGTTTTTGACGACTTGGAAATTCAAAACAATAGATTGTCAAGCAGGTCGAATGTAGATGATTCAGACAGCTTTGGTATATATGTGCATAATACTGGTGATGAGGTTATGAACAACTTCGTTTTTAGAAATATGACGTTTAAGAATGTTTATGCAATTAGTCAAGTTGACCCATCTAATCAACAAGCATTTAATGCATTCGAAGTAGCTGGAATAAGATTCTTTACTGATTGGAATAAAAGCCACATTAATAACGTTCTTGTAGAAGACAATTATTTTACTGACTTACAACGATTTGGTGTACATGTAAAACATTCAATCGGGGGAAATTCAAACGACAATAGACATACCAACTTTGTTTTTAAAAACAATGAATTTAAGGAAATTGGTGGTACATGTATTCTCCCGTCAAGAGTTAGAAATTGTCTAATTGAAAATAATATTTTTGATCAGCCTGGAGCAAAAACCGGTATAGCGTTAACACAATAATTCAATATAATCAAGCCACCAGTATTAGAGGAATCCTCGATTCACACGGAATTCATGTTGATCATCATAATGAAAATACCTTTATTCAGTACAATTATATGGAAGATTGTGAAGGTGGCTTTGTAGAAATTTTAGGAGATAATGAAACTGCTGTTTATAGATATAATATTAGTGTTAACGATGGATGGAGAGAAAATCCTAATTGGGTTAACAGTAATCATACAATATGGCTAAGTAATACTATTGGAGGAGAGGCAGGTCATGAGTCTAACAATAGTTTTATTTATAACAACACTGTTGTTGTGAATAGATCATCTAGTCCATATAGAACTGCAATTGATATAAGAGCAAATAATACTAGAATTTTTAACAATATTTTTTATTCTGTTAATGGCTCCAAAATTGGCGGTAAACAGGTCAGAGTTGTAGATGATAATATACTTGTAACAAATAATTTGTTTCATGGAAATGTAGATACCAGATTTAAGGATTTGGATGAAAATGGTATTTATGGAGATCCTAGTTTTTACAATGAAGATTTGGGAGGAGCTAAAGGTTTTCAATTACTTGCTAGTAGTCCCGCAATAAATTCTGGTGTTCCATATTCTGGCAATTATTCTCATCCTAGTATTCCTGTGAGTGACTCAGAGATATTTAAAAATGTTGAGTCTGTTCCGACGACAGATTTTTTTGGCAGATCGTTAACTGTAAATTCAACTCCAAACATTGGTGCAAACAATGCTAAAAATGGAGAAATTACTACCTATAATAATGATACACCACGACTAAAAGACTTATTTATAAAAGATAAAATTGACTTTAATAATATAAAATATAATTACCATTATGTGGTTTATGATATAATTGGAAGAGAAATGATGAGAGGTGCTATTAACAACGTTAATAATCAAATAGCTCTTAATGGAGATCTTAAAAACGGAGTTTATGAAGTTGTGTTAGAAAATGAAAATATTATATTAAGCTCAAAGTTTATTTTAAAAAATAATTCTGCACTTTAAATTTTATGAATTATAATATCCTTTTTGTTTTTATTATTTTTTTTTCTTGTAATAATGATATGGAAATTGTAGGTGACTGTTTTGTTGCTCCAGAACCAGAAAGAATTTGTCCTGAAATTTATGAGCCGGTATGCGCATGCAATGATTTAGTTTATTCCAATTCTTGCAAAGCAGAGAAAGCTGGAAATCTAAAATGGAAATTAACCAATAAGGATGTTGGTGAAAATTGTGATTATTAAATAATTATTGTGAAAAAATTTGTAATTATAATCATCCTATCTTTTTCTTTTAGCTACACTCAAGATAAAAATCCTAATAACCTTTCTTTAATGAAATCTATTGTTGAAATTTTCAACTCCAATAATTATGATCAAATCTATTCTATGTTCAACGATAGGTTAAAAAATGAAGTCAAGTCAGACATTGTTTTAAAATTTTTTAGCGATGTAAAAGGTTTTCATGGTAAAATAAAGGATTTTGAGTTTATGAAATATGATAAAGGAACAAGTGGTGAAATTGCAATAGGAACATTAAATTTTATAAAATTTTCAAAAAGTAATTTTCCAGTTGAAAGGTATAAGATTTTTTTTGAAAGAGAAATTTTACAATTGGATTTAGTTGTTGATAATGATCAAAAAATAGATGATATTTCACTGGACCAATATATTGATGAAACAGTTTCTCAAAGAGCAATAAATAAGTTAAAAATCTATGAGGAAATAATAAATAAAAAACAACAAAAATTAATCTTTAATAAATCAAAATACCTTCCAAACAATACTCAAGTTTCAATTGGCTTAATTAAAAACGGACAAGCAAATTACTACGGTATTAAAAGACAAAATGATTCCATTTACACTGTAAACAATTCAAAAAATATTTTTGAAATTGGTTCAATATCAAAGGTTTTAACAGCAAATATTCTTTCAAAATTTGTCCTTGAAAACAAAATTAATTTAAATGATAATGTCAATAATTACTTTGATTTAAAATTAAAAGACAGCGTACAAATTTCATTTAAAAGCTTAGCTAATCATACTTCAGGAATACCAAGAATGCCCAATAACTTTTCCTATTCCTCAGAAAAAAATCCTTTAAATCCATATAAAGAATACAAAGTAGATGATTTAGAAACATATTTATTGGACTCTCTTAAAATAAATCAAGATACTGAAGGTAAATTCTTATACTCTAATTTAGGTTTTGCCTTAATTGGATATACACTAAGCAAAATAGACAATCAAGATTATAAGTCTATGTTTGACTCTTACATTTTTTCTAAATATGAAATGACCAATTCTACTTTTAAAAAAGAAGAGGTAAATGATTTATTGGTAAAAGGGCTGAATAGTCAAGGGGATGAAGTTCCAAATTGGGATTTGCAGATATTTGGTCCAGCAGGGGGAGTTTTATCAAATGCTGAGGATATGGCAAAATTTATAATTGCTCAGTTCGATGAAAAAGATAAAGAATTAAAGCTGTTAAGAGCACAAACTTCCAAAATAAATTCAAGGTTAGGCATGGGGCTTGGATGGTTTATAGAAAATCCAAAATCAAATAAAAAGAGAATGTACCGTCATGGTGGAAATACTGGTGGTTATTCATCGATGATTATAGTTGACGTAAAAAATAAAAACGGAATCATTATACTTTCAAATGTAACATCTCGCAATCCATATTTTGAAAATATAAATAAGCTGGCAGCATCTTTAATCAAAAATATTAGAAATTAATTTTCACAATTTATTTAATTTTTAATGACTGGCATCAAGTTTGCCTAATAGAAGATTCAAACAAAATATATAAAAATGAAAAATTTAATTTTAAGTATTACAGCTTTATTTATTACTCTATCAGCTTCTTCTCAAACTATTGTTGATGCAGCTGCATCAAACAAAGATTTTTCAACTTTAGTAACTGCTTTGAAAGCAGCTGATTTAGTTGGAGCTCTAAGCGGTGAAGGACCTTTTACAGTTTTTGCACCAAATAACGATGCTTTTGGAAAAATTGATTCAGAAACCTTAGGCAGCTTATTAAAACCTGAAAATGTTGGAGCTCTCTCTAATATTTTAACATATCACGTAGTTTCAGGAAAATTGATGGCAAGCGATGTTACAAAAGCTTTAAAAGATGGTTACGGAAGGGTAAAGCTTACAGCCTTGAACGGTCAAACTTTTGTTGCTAGATCAAAAGGGGGAAAGATTTTTTTAAAAGATCAAAATGGAGATATGAGTGAAGTAATTGCTACAGATGTAGTAGGAACAAATGGTGTGATTCATGTAATTGATAGTGTGATAATGCCGGAGTAATTAGTGTTTGTTTTAAATTTAGAACCCTTAGTGCTTGAAAGTATTAAGGGTTTTTTTAATATTTATATTCAAGTAAAGTTTCAAAAGAAACATAATCAAGGGTCTTTAAATTAGTTGCTTCAAGTATAACTTTAGGCGCACATCCTGCTTTATGTGCTTCAATCCATCTTGATACACATAAACACCATTTGTCTCCTTCTTTTAAACCCTTAAAATTATATTGAGGATAATCTATTGTTAAATCATTCCCCATCTTTTTAGAAAATTCTAAGAATTCATCAGTCACAATTGCACAAACAGTGTGTGTGCCAATATCGTTTGGCCCAGTTTCACAACATCCATTTCTGTAAGCACCAGTTAAAGGATTGGTGCTACAAGTTTCTAATTTTTTATTGTATAAATTTAACTTACTCACCTTTCATTATTACGGCAGTATGAATTAAAGTAGCTGCTAATTTACCATCCATTGAAAATACTTCACCCTTCATTGTAGCAATGGTTTTTCCTTTTTTAATTATTTCAGCAGTGGCAACAACTTCACCCTCATAAAGTGGTCTGTGGTGAATACTATGAAGGTTTGTAGAGTTAGGGTAAATTGTTCCTTTTGATTCATATATTAAAAGAAGACTCGTAACATCGTCTAACATAGAATTGATTTGTCCTCCTTGTACGGTCCCAACTGGATTTAGAGTATTTGAGTTAAAGAAGGCTTTTAGTTTTAAAAATCCTGTTTTGTATTCAATCAGCTCAAACTTATAAAGCTTTCCAGTTCCACCCTTACTTTTATGATAGTCGATATATTTTTGAAATTCCTCTTTCATTATATAAAAATTAATACTTCCACTTTACAATTAAAAAGATATTAATTAATAACGTAACAAGTGTCAAGATCATACTTGTTGCATGTAAAAAAATAAATAAAGTATCATTAGCCGAATCTTTTGCTGAATTCATATAAGGAATTAAAACATAACAAATAACCATTAAAGTAAAACTTATTATTGAAATAATTTTCGCTGTATTTTGATCAGGTGAAAAATTCTGGATTAGGATCCAACTAATTAAAGAAATGGCACCTATAATAATAAAGAATTTTGGCCACACATACCTTAAATATATACTTGCATCTTGTGCGCTTAATAACTTATTTATTGATGGGGCAATTAGCAAAGATTGATATAGAATCATTCCGATGATAACACCTGACAGAATAATAGGGATAAGTTTTAAAAATTGAAACATTATGAATTGTTATAGTAAAATTAAATTAAAAATAGTTACTTAATTATAATCTTACCAACCATATTTTTATGTTTGATGCATTGATAATAGTAAGTCCCCTTTTGTTTAGGCTCCCATTCAATTATTCCCTTGGACAAACCATTCTTTTCGATTTCTTTAACAGAATTTTTTTTACCAGTTCCAGCTTGATCTTTTATTAAAAAAGGATGTCCAGGAGCATTAACTTCAAAAATTAATTTTGAACCAAGATTATATACCAAGTCTGGATCAAAGCTATTTACATCACCAGCTGAATCACTTCCAATAATTTTATAATCATTTCTGCTTTCAGCGGTTACACTTATTTTAAATTCTTGACCAACTAATTCATTTACTTGAAGTAGTAATAAGGATAATATAAAAATTTTTTTCATGTTCAATACTTTACAAAAAGCATGCCTCTAAATAAAGTATGGGGAATGATTTAAATTGCAAATTCTAAATTATTAGAGCCTAAATTCATGTGGATATAAATCAAATAGATCAAATAAATAAAGATTGATACTGAAATAAAAAATATTAAAATTTTTAAAATAATATTCAAACTTTTATTTGTAATTAAAATGATTGAATTGAAATATAATACCACAATAATTAAATTTATATGACTAAAAATTCCAATTGAAAAAAAACTCAAGAAAGCAATTATTGAGAAAAAGAGAAAAAAGTAATTTATATATTTCAACTTAAATTCTATTAAAAATGGAACAATTTATTTTACAAACAAATCTTCTTTCAAATATATATTTAATTGCTATTTCAATCATGGTTCAATTTATAATATATCCATCATTCAAAAACTATTCCGATTCTTCGTTTAAATCATTTCACAATGGATATACAAAAAAAATGTTTTTTATTGTTGGGCCATTTATGACAATTGAATTAATATCTAGCTTATATCTTTTAAATATTAGCTCATTTTTAGCTCCAACTATTTTAGTTGTTTTAATATGGGCAAGCACTTTTTTCTTAATAGTCCCCATACATAACTCATTAAATATTAGCTTTGATTTAATCAGGCACAAAAAATTAATAAGGTTAAATTTGATTAGGACTACCTTTTGGGTATTAAAGTTTATTATAATTATATGGACTTTAATCTAAATAGGATTTAAAATATTATCCTCCTCTTCCAACTTTTCTAACACCACCGGCTTTGGCCTTGTTGCTTTTGTTGTTGAATTTCTGTTTACTACCCTTTTTTTTTATGGACTGCTTTTCAGTTCTATTTCCGAAAAATTTACTTGACATACAAAGTGCTTTAGTTACTAAATTTAAAAATTTACAATAAAAGCATCAAGTTATCTTAGTTTATATTGTTCTAAACCTTCTATGATTAGACCAATAAACCCTAGTTGAATTACCTAAGAAAAACTTCTTTTTAGTTCTATCATTAAATTCATTTCTAATTGAATTAAGCTGATTATTTCCGTTTTTTTGATTATCAATATTCATAGCAATTTTAAATTTGCGCAAACTTAATTTTTTTTAAATTAACTACCATATTATAATGTTAAAAAATCATTAATTTTCTTTATTAATATGAAAAAATATAAAGTACTTGTTGTAGGTGTTGGAAACATGGGAAGTGCTCATGCAAAAGCTTATAATGATATTTCAGAATTTGAACTTGTTGGATTGGTTTCAAATACAGCTAAAAGAAGATCACCTTTATCCAAAGAATTAGGTGGTATTGCAGAATTTGACAATTTTGAAAAAGCTTTATTAGAAACTAATCCGGATGTTGTATCAATTAACACCTATACAGAAAGTCATAAAGATTATGCGATTAAAAGTCTTAATCATGGAGCTCATATTTTTATAGAAAAACCTTTAGCTGAGACAATACTAAGGTATCACCCAGCATGGAAAAAATTTATTGAGATTTCACATTCCTTGGGAACTCCACTTGTCATGAGAATGAATTTAAATCAACAAAGTTCAGGAGAGCAGTGGATTATCCACAAAAATTTGATGAATTCTACAAGCCCAATCGTAGATTGTGGTGTTCATTATGTAGATATTATGTGCCAAATGACAAAATCAAAACCTGTTTATGTCAATGCTGTAGGTGCAAGATTGACTGAAGAAATTGATAAAAAAATGTACAATTATGGACACTTACAAGTTGTATTTGAAGATGGCTCCGTGGGATGGTATGAATCTGGTTGGGGACCAATGATAAGTGAAACAGCTTTCTTTATTAAAGATGTTATTGGACCAAAAGGATCTGTTAGTATTGTTGAACCAAAAAATGGTGATGATATTTCAAGTTCAAATATTGACAGTCATACTAAAACAAATCAGTTATTGATTCATTATCAAGATCGCAGCGACGATGGTAAATTTAAATTTGAAGATAAATATGTCAACACTTCAAATGAGCCAAATCATGATGAATTGTGTAAGCTTGAACAAGAATTTTTATTACAAGCAATAATTAAAGATCTAGATTTAACTACTCAATTGGAAGCTGTCATAAATAGCATGAAAATTGTTTTAGCAGCTGATAAATCAGTTAAGTTAGGTAAGCAAGTTTTAATTGATAACTAAAGAAAAAAGTGAGTATAAAAAAGAAGATGGTTATTGGATTTACAGTCATTATCATACTGTATCTTTGGGCAGAGTTTGGAGTGGGAATTTTTTTTCAAGATAGTTGGGGAGGAGATTAATCTTTATATTTATAATATGAGAATATTAAAATGGATTTTATTTTCATTATTTACACTTGCTACAATCTTCTGTTTTTTTATAGTTTATGAATTTTACACAAACTTATCGTTTATAGATTACCCATATGTAATTGGAGGATTCGTGAGCTTATTTTTAGCCTTTATTACTTTTAAGTTTAAAGTAAAATAAAAGAATTTTAATTAAATACTATCTTATGAAAAAAATATTTTTATTATTATGTTTTTTAGGAATTGCACTTCCATATTATAATCTTTACAAATACTTAGAACAAAAGAATTGGGAGTGGTCTTTAACTGAATTTTTTGCTGAAGCTAACTCAAATTATGCATCATCAATGTTATCTGCTGATTTAGGTGTTGCAGCACTTAGCTTCTTTATTTTTATTATTTATAGCTTTTATAAAAAACCTTTCAAAATTTTTAAATATATGCTCTGTATGTTTACTGTTGGTTTTTCTTTAGCATTACCATTTTATTTTTATGACAATTTCGAAGCATTAAAAAATAAATTTAAATAACATAAAAAAGCATTAGGAAATAGTGGCTAATACTGCCAAAAAGAACAAATACATGCCATATAGCATGATTATTCTTTATGTTTTCTGATAAATAAAAAATTACTCCAACCGTGTAGAAGACCCCACCTAAGATTACTAGAGTTTTTGCATTTGTGTCAATTAAATTAAATAGTGTTTGAATGTCAAAAACTATAAGCCACCCTAAAAAAAGATAAAGTAAAAGAGATAATTTTTCATATCGATTCTTGTTAAAAATCTTAAATAAAGTTCCAATAATCGATAAAGAAAAAACAGTAAAAAAAATTGTTAGACCTGAATAATCGTATAATGTAATCAAGCATACTGGAGCATAAGATCCAGTAATTAAGTAATAGATGCTTACATGATCAAAAATCCTAAGTTTTTCTTTAATATTAGTTTCAGTAACATAATGGTATAGTGTGGATGAACAATATACAAGTAGCAGCCCAAAAGAGAAAAAAATAATGCTAATAGTACTTAGTGGAGTTGTATTATTATTAAGAAAAATTAAAAAGGGGATTCCAATTATAGTTAATATAATTCCTGCAAAATGAGTTGTCCAATTCCAAAATTCCTCATCATCTGACTTTTTCATCAGTTTCGAAAATAGAAAAATCAAATCATCAACACAAATACTTTATCTGATTTTATTTGGCATTTCAGGATCATTTTCAAGTTCTTCATCCTGAATTTTATTTTGCGTGTAAATTACAGTGAGAAATGCAACTAAATAAATTACAAAAATTAGAAATCCGACTATAAAAATTATTAAATCCATGTAAGTTTATTTTCCTCTCCTTTGTCTTATAGATATTGAAAGTGCAAGAATTGAAGGAACCCATATTCCCACGAAAATTCCACCTAGTTTATCCCCACTAAACCAAAGGAAAACTGAAAATAAAAATGAGATAAATGCTAAAATGATAGGATAGTATTTCAAGAAAAATTTTGCCATAGTTATTTTTGTTTCTTTTTAATAAATTTATTTATAATTGAGCTAATAACAGCATATATAATTAATAAAATCCATATATAAACTATTATATCGCTCTTATATCCTACAACACTTATCATATTAATTTAACTTTTAAATATGTTCTACCAATAACTAAAGCAGCTGTTATGATTATGATATTTTTAATTATGTATTGCCCTTCCAAAGTTGGAAAAAATGGGTTGGAATCTTGAAATGTAACTTCAGGCAAAATAATTAGTGGTAAAAACGTACCACTCATCTGAACAAACAGTAACATCATTGCAATGATTGTTGTTTTCTTGAATAAGAAACATAAACCAATTAACATTTCCCAAATACCGATAACATATGTCCAATTTTCTGCGCTTAAAAATGGCATCCAGTATACGGTGTCTTGAACAAATTGCTGTGCAGGTGACATATCCAATATTTTTAGTAAACCAAACCAAAAAAATATTATAAATATTGGTATTCTTACCAGATAGTCATTTGTATTGAAATTATACATTATTCTCATTACTTGAAATAATATTTTAAACTGAAAGGATTTCCTTTTGTTGTTTAATTGACGGCCCTAAATCTCTTTTTATATCTCTCTTAACTGTTTTTAGGTATTTAGCTCTTTTTTTATCAGAAACAAAAGGAACAGACCAAAATTGTCTTGTTTTTGTAAAAAGGGATAATTTCCAACCAAATACAAATGAGTAAACACCCATTACAAGTCTTAATTTAACAGAGTTAACATATAAAGTAAGAACTGGAAGAGCAGGAGCTCCATGAGTGACATAGGTTCTAAGTTTTTTGTTTTTTAAAAATGGTTTTGGGTAAGCATAAGTCTTTGTAATATTAACAAATTTATACGCAAATCCTGGTGTAAAAACTTCATCAAAGAAAATTTCCATTCTAGGGGTCAATCTGAACCACCAAACTGGAGAAATGATGTAAATCCTATCAGTCCATGTAACTAGTTCCTGATATTTTTTAATTACTTTATCTCTTGGTCTTGTAAAGCTGTCCCTGTACAAGTCGATTATCTCTAAATCTTCATTTCTTATTTCAATTTCACTCTTAATTGTTTTAAAAATTCCGTTATAACAAAAGGAATTTTTATCTGGGTGACCAATAACAATAAGATTTTTCATATTCCTTGATTATACCTTGTGCATTACAAAATATGTGCCATAAGAGAAAGAATCAAGGTTATGTTTACGTTAATAAGACTTTATAAATTCGAGTTTACTAGCAAAAGCAACCCAGTTTTTTGGAAACTTTCTGTAGAGTTTTTGTAAAAGAATTTGATGTCCAATTTCTTTTACCCAGTTTATCATATCATTGTCTTTGCAGTAAAATTGTAAAGAAAATGTTGTTCCTTGAACATTATTTACACCTTCCTCAAAAGTAACTTTAAGTAGATCAACTTGATGAACATTTTTTCCAAGCTCAGGAAGAATTTCACTGTCAATATATGCCACCCAATCTTTCTCAATTTCATTTTCAACTATGAATGTTACGTTATAAATATTCATCTTTTCAAAAATACAAATTGCTTATTAAAATTATATTTAATACATTCTTATTATGAAAAATCATTTAATCCTATTTTTAATTTTACTTTGTTCATGTGACACTGTTGAGTATAATCCAGAAAATATAAATTTTGATAATAAAGAATACTCTGAAGCTTTTCAGTTAATTGATTATTGGCTTGAGGCTCAGAAAGATTACGAGAATCTCCCTGGTTTAACGGCTGTAGTAACAGATAAAAAAGAAACTAAGTGGACTGGTTCTTTTGGTTTGTCTAACGGAGTCGAACCAATGAAAGTTGAAAACACCTTTAGTATATGCTCAATTTCAAAATTATTTACAGCTGTAGCAATAATGCAATTGGTTGAGGATGGAAAAATCTACCTAGATGATCCAATTCAAAAAGTCTTACCTTGGTTCGACATAAAAAATGATTTTAAAGATGCTTCCGAATTAACAATTAAGTCTATTCTTTCACATTCATCAGGATTACCAAGAGAGTCTAATCATCCATATTGGTCATGGCCAGATTTCCCATTTCCAACAAAGCAAGATGTTATTGAAGAGTTAAAAAATCAAGAAATGTTATATCCTCCTTCCAAATACTATCAATATAGTAATCTTGGTCTTAGTTTGTTAGGCTTTATTGTAGAAG
>LULK01001728.1_pt1 | contig 13503 bp, 12 predicted proteins | sample 728181 | NCBI WGS metagenome assembly LULK01 (sample SAMN03860291, study PRJNA289734) | marine metagenome | biome: seawater column; feature: ocean; material: water; isolation source: Red Sea water column Station 169 - depth 10m | place: Saudi Arabia: Red Sea | collected 2011-10-15 | depth 10 m | reverse complement strand
CAACTTAAGTCTTAGACTTGTATAGGCATTATTAAACTTTATGTTAGATTTAACGCTCGCTTTAACAGTTGGAGTTCCTCTAGCAATACTCATATATATTGTTAGATCAGATCGATTCCCAGAACCATCAGGTTTAGTTTTAAAAACCTTTTTTATAGGCGTAGCAATAATAATTCCTGCTGGATTCTTAAATAGTTTCATTGTAATTATGGAAAATTCTTCAGGATATGATTTATCTTTTTTAGCAGGATTTACCGAGGAACCGCTTAAATTTCTTGCCTTTATGCTTTTTGTATTTTCAAAAACAGATTTTGATGAACCAATGGATGCTATTGTTTATGGAACAGTCATTTCCTTAGGTTTTGCTACTTATGAAAACATTGAGTATGTGTATCTAATGTATGGTGATCAGTCATTTCAAATTGCTATTTTAAGAGCAATTAGTGCAATTCCACTTCACGCATCTTGTGGAGTTATTATGGGCTACTATATAGGTTTATATGCTTTTAAAGGAAAAAAAATAGAACTACTTAAAGCTTTAGTAATTCCGGTTTTTATTCATGCTCTGTATAACTTCTTAGCTGGATATGGTGGCGAATTAATATTTTTTGGATATCTTATTTGTGTTATTTATTTTGCTAACAAACTTCATAAAGAATTTGTATATGAGCAACAACTTAAAATTTCTGAAACAGAAACAAAACTAAGATAATTACAATTTACCACCGAAATTTATCAAAATTCTCTGGATTCGCCCAGCCTTTTGGGTTATTCCATGTTCGCTTGTTGTTATAGTTTTTTAGGTTATAAGAAAAGCACTTTAACTTATTAGTTGTATCTCTTAATTCAGTTTGAAGACCTAGTTTGAGCATCTTTTTATCTATTTCCTTGTCATTATTAAAGTCAGTAAAGACGACTATTTTTTGACTTAGTAAATTTTTAATTTTTCCAATATCAGTTTCAGAGAGATTTATATCGTCCAGCACAATATATAAATCATACATATCATTAATGTTTTCATTAAATTTTGGAGATATAAATATTGAATGGATATCTGTTTTCTCTAATCTATGTAAAAGTTTTGAAATATCATTTTTTGTTAGTAAAACTATATTTTCAGAATTTTCATCATCAACCATTTCATCAGATGTTTCACAGCATCTCTTTCAGAAAGAAGTTCATCAATTGATATCTGAAACTTTGACTTTCCAAAATCTGATAATGCAATATCTCTTTTTATATCAATAGTTCCATCACTTAGTGTTACTAGAGGAAAGCCACATATAATACCCTCAGGCACGTCATATGAGCCATCACTAGCAATTGCTGCACTAAATGAATTTCCTTCTTCTGTGGGGCTCTCACAAGCCATCACAGTGTCAATAGCTGCTTTTGCTGCAGATGTTGCTGAAGATGCCCCTCTGGCGTTAATTACTGCTTTTCCTCTTTGCTGAACTGAAGGAATAAAGTCTTTTTCTACCCAACTTATATCATTAATTACTGTACTGCCCAATTGATTATTAATAATCACGTTTTCAGAATCAGGGTACATTGTTGGACTATGATTTCCCCAGATAATCATGTTTTTAATCTCAGAAATATTCACTCCAGTCTTCTTAGAAATAACTGATTTAGCTCTATTTGAATCAAGCATTGTCATTGCCATCCATAGCTGACTTTCATTATCTGCCGCATTTTTTCCAATAAAAGCGTTAGTGTTTGCGGGATTGCCAACGACAAGAATTTTTGCCTTATCTTTTCCAAAACTTCCTATTGCTTTTCCCTGATCAACAAAAATACCACCGTTAATACTTAGAAGATCTGATCTCTCCTCAATTTTTTTACCGTTATAGACTATTCCTCTTGGAATACTGCCAACAAGAAGAAACCAATCAGCATCCTTTGCAGCTTCAGAAAAATTATCAGTATAGGTAACTCTACCCATGGCAGGAAAATACGAGTCCTCCAACTCCATTAATAGACCTTTAAGTTTATCTACAACTTGAGGTATTTCAACAAGCGCTAAATCAACCTTTTTATCACCAAAAGTTCTGCCATTAACTAACCTTGGAATAAGTGAATATGCAATTTGACCTGCTGCTCCAGTAACAACTACTTTAATTGATGAGCTCATTTTTATACCTCTATTTATTAGGAAAATATATTCTAATTATATTCCTAAAATTAAATCTAATCCTTATTTTTATCTCATAGTAAATGAGTTTCTTTTTGATTAAAATACATGTATTTTTAAATAAACTCTATTGGAGATATGTTATGACAATAAGATTTGATGACAAGGTTGCAATTGTTACCGGAGCAGGTGGTGGAATTGGAAAACAACATGCACTTGAGTTGGCAAAACGAGGAGCAAAAGTTGTAGTTAACGACTTAGGTGGTTCTGTTGATGGCAGTGGAGCAAGTGATGCAGCCGAAGAAGTGGTCGATCTGATTAAATCTGATGGAGGAGAAGCCATCTCTAATGGAGCAAGCGTTACAGATATAAATGCTGTTAAAAATATGGTCCAACAAACGATGGACGAATGGGGAAGAATTGATATTTTAGTTAATAATGCTGGAATTCTTAGAGATAAAAGTTTTCATAAAGTAACCCTTGAAGATTTTGAGCTAGTAATGGACGTTCATTTCCAAGGAACTTTAAACTGTACACATTCTGTTTTCCCAATAATGAGGGAGCAAGAATATGGAAGAATTATATTTACCAGTTCATCAAGTGGAGTATTTGGAAATTTTGGTCAAACAAATTATGGTTCTGCAAAAATGGCAATGATCGGACTCATGAATACTCTTAAACTAGAAGGTCAAAATAAGAATATCTACACTAATTCAATTACACCAGTTGCATACACCAGGATGACTGAAGGCTTAATACCAGAGGACTTTGGTCAAAACCTTCAACCTGAATTTATTACACCTGCCGTTATTTATTTAGCTAGTGAAGATGCTCCAAATGGTGCAATTATGGCTGCTGGTGCTGGCGTTTTTTCAAGAATATTTATTCATGAAACTATGGGAGTTTCTCTTGGTATGGGAGAAGATATGACTCCAGAAAACATTCAAGCTAGTTGGGACAAAATTTCAGACATGAAAGATGCAAGAGCCTTACAAAATGGTGGAGAACAAACTTTAAAATTTTTTGAGCTCATAAATAAATAATTCTTAAATGACTACTTCAATAGAAGAAGACGCAAGAGGATATGTTTGTTTAGATTGCAATAACTCTGAACTTTTTACAGGAATGTCTAATTTATTCAGGCTTTATAAGCCGATTTCAGAAAATTTTGATTTTAATAACGAAATTGTGTGTCCAGAAACCATATCATGCTATGAATGCAGCTCAAAAAATATAGGTATTGAGATTAGTCCTAACAAAATAATTACTAAACATATGATGTCAGAGGGATCTGGTGCCTGGTTGATTGGGGAAAAATGGCTATTAGATGTTGATAAGACTAAAGCCTTTACTGCTGATTTTATTAAATCATTATCATGTAAGGAACTTATAAAAATTATTGTTGAGTCAGAGGGTGAGAATAACTATGAAAAATTACACAATCAACTAATTGAACACGGATTTAATGAATGGAATATGGATCCAGAATTTTTTTCTAAATCTAGATTCTCATTGGCATTAGTTTATATTTCTTCTGGTGGAATCATTAGACAAGATGAGTATGGATTGCTGGATGAAGATTCATCATACAATTTTGCTATTATTTACGTAAGTGCTGAGATTTTTATAGTCGTTGAGATCAATTTTGTTTAGTCTTACTAAAAATTGCAAAGATGAAACAGTTTGAATATCTGCATATGAAAATCTATCACATGCGATAAAATCCTTTTCTTGTATAACCTCCTCATAATAGCCAAGTGATTTTACTGCTAACTCTCTTTGAGCTAATCCAAATTCATTATTTTGGTTTTCTAATGCGCTCATATGAGGATGAGTATGTCTAAATCCATGCATTAGCGGAAGCATTAATTCAAAGGATACTCGTGAATACCACATCTCTATCTGTGCAATTTCCATCGGATCTTTGCCAAACATGTTAGGCTCTGGATACAAGCACTCAAGATACCTGCAAATGGCTGTAGTTTCTAAAATTACTTGACCATCATCTAATACAAGTGCAGGTATTCTGGAATTAGGTGCTATTTTTTTGTATTCAGGAGTTTTGTGCTCCATTTTCCCAATATCAAGGTTCTCAACTTCAATGTTTTCTATGCCTTTTTCAGCAATGAAGATAAGAACCTTTCTTGGGCTAGGAGCAACTGGACTGGAATATATTTTCAAATATTATTCCCAGTTTAAAGCACCACCAACTTGATATTCGGTAACTCTTGTTTCAAAGAAATTTTTCTCTTTTCTAAGATCAATTATCTCTGACATCCAAGGAAATGGATTTGTAACTCCAGTAAATTCCTCGTCTAATCCAAGCTGAGTAAGTCTTCTATTCGCAATGAACTTTAAATATTCTTCCATCATAGATGCATTCATTCCTAGAACGCCTCTTGGCATAGTATCTCTTGCATATTGAATTTCCAACTCTGTACCCTCTAAAATCATTTGAGCAGCATCAGACTTCATTTGATCATCCCATAAGTGAGGATTTTCAATTTTTATTTGATTAATAACATCTATTCCAAAATTAACATGCATAGACTCATCTCTAAGAATATATTGAAACTGTTCTGCTGTTCCTGTCATTTTGTTTCTTCTTCCCATTGACAAGATTTGAGTAAAACCACAATAGAAGAAAATTCCTTCTAAAACACAATAAAAAGCAATTAAATTTCTAAGTAACTGTTTATCAGTTTCTTCTGTTCCTGTTCTGAAATCTGGGTCAGAGATTTCTTGAGTATATTTAAGACCCCAAGAGGCCTTTCTTGCTACACATGGTACTTCTCTGTACATGTTAAAGATTTCACCTTCATCCATACCTAATGATTCAATACAGTATTGATATGCATGCGTATGAATAGCTTCTTCTAAGCTTTGTCTTAAAATATATTGCCTACATTCAGGATTTGTAATCAATCTGTACAAGGCTAGAACAAGGTTATTTGCAACAAGAGAGTCTGCTGTAGAAAAGAAACCTAAGTTTCTTTTTACAATTACTCTTTCATCTTCAGTCAAACCGTCTTCTGATTTCCATAGCACAATATCATTTGTCATATTTATTTCTTGAGGCATCCAATGATTAGCACTGCCATCAAGATATTTTTGCCATGCCCAATCATATTTAAATGGTACAAGTTGATTTAAATCTGCCTTACAGTTAATCATCATCTTTTGATCAACTTGTACTCGACCGGCATTTGCCATCATTTCATCAAGCTCCTCGTGGCCAGCTGTTTCATCTAGATTATTAACAGCAATTCTTGCTGCTTCTGCTCTAGAACCTTCGCCAATATTCGATGTAGATGACTCAGTAGAAACTGCATTTTCAGCTGGCTGAGGAGGTTGAGATTGTTCTGCAGCAACTTCTTGAGTTACTGCTTGTGTTTTGATTTCTGGAGTTGCTGGAGGTGTTGCGTTTTCCTCCTTTCCGTATTCGTCCCAATTTAACATATTATTTCTCCTTAAAAATTATTGACATGCCTCGCAATCTGGATCATCCAATGAGCATGCATCTGGAACAGGAGCTGGTGCTCCTAGTTCTTGGTTTGAAGTCTGATTTGCATCAGAGCTTACTGCGTTTAGTTTTCCCTGTTGAACTGTAGATTTCTCTGTTGAAGTAGCAGCTATTGATCTCAGATAATATGTGGTTTTTAAACCTGAGTACCATGCCATTCTGTATGTTATGTCAAGCTTCTTACCATCTGCATTTCCAATATATAGATTTAGAGATTGAGCTTGATCAATCCATTTCTGCCTTCTACTCGCTGATTCAACTATATATCTTGGCTCTACCTCAAATGCTGTTGAAAATAATTTTTTTACATCATCGGGTATTCTAGATATTTCAGTCAGACTGCCCTCAAAATATTTAAGATCATTGATCATTACATCATCCCAAAGATCTAATTCTTTAAGCTTTCTTACCAGATGAGGATTAACAATCGTAAATTCACCTGATAGATTCGATTTAACATATAGATTTTGATAAGTAGGTTCAATAGATTGAGTGACGCCTGTTATATTTGAAATTGTTGCTGTAGGCGCAATTGCCATTACATTTGAATTTCGCATGCCATCTTTCATCACTTTCTTTCTTAGAGAGTCCCAATCTAAAGTCTCTGATCTATCAACTTGTAGATATTCTTTTCCTCTGTGTTTTTCTAGAATATCTAATGAGTCTTTCGGGAGTATTCCTTGACTCCACAATGAACCCTCAAAACTTTCATAGGCTCCTCTTTCTTTGGCTAACTCAGTTGATGCAAAAATAGCGTTATAGCTAATCATCTCCATACTTCTGTCAGCAAATTCGACGGCTTCATCACTACAATAAGGTATGTTTTGTAGGTATAGAGCGTCCTGAAAACCCATCAAACCGAGTCCAATTGGCCTATGCTTCATATTTGAGTTTTTTGCAGTATCGACAGAATAATAGTTTATGTTTATTACGTTATCTAACATCCTTATTGCTGTTGAAACAGTTTGTTTGATTTTCTCCTCATCTAACTTTCCATCAGTCATATGATTTGCAAGATTTACCGAACCCAAGTTGCATACAGCAATTTCTTTATCAGCGCTTGTATTTAGTGTTATTTCAGTACAAAGATTTGAGGAATGGACAACGCCAGCATGTTGTTGCGGCGATCTCAAATTACATGAATCTTTAAAAGTTATCCATGGGTGGCCTGTTTCAAACAACATTGTTAACATTTTTCTCCAGAGCTCTTTAGCAGGCACTGATTTATATTGACCCATTTCACCTTTTTTAGCTTTTTCTTCATATTCTTCGTATTTATCTTCAAATTCTTTTCCAATAAGGTCATGAAGCTCAGGTGTCTCACCTGGAGAGAAAAGTGTCCATTCTCTATCCTGTTCTACTCTTTTCATAAAAAGATCTGGGACCCAATTTGCTGTATTCATATCGTGGGTTCTTCTTCTTTCATCACCTGTATTTTTTCTGAGTTCAAGAAACTCCTCAATATCAAGATGCCAGGTTTCGAGGTAGCCACACATAGCTCCTTTTCTTTTTCCACCTTGATTCACTGCAACAGCAGTATCATTTGCGACTTTTAGAAAAGGAACCACTCCCTGACTTTTACCATTCGTACCTTTGATATATGAGTTCATTGCTCTTACAGGAGTCCAGTCATTGCCCAGACCACCAGCCCATTTTGATAATAATGCGTTATCTTTCATAGCAGAAAAGATGCCATCTAGATCGTCTGGTATTGTTGTTAAATAACAAGAAGAGAGCTGAGGTCTCTTTGTCCCAGAGTTAAATAATGTTGGTGTTGAGCTCATATAATCAAAACTAGACAATAGTTTATAAAATTCAATAGCTCTTTCTTCTCTATTTTCTTCTTCTAATGCAAGCCCCATAGAGACCCTCATGAAGAATACTTGAGGTAGCTCGTATCTAACATCATTGGAATGAATAAAATATCTATCATATAAAGTTTGCAATCCTAAATAGGTAAACTGATTGTCTCTTTCGTAATCTATTGCATCTGCAAGCTTCTCTAGATCAAATTCCTTAAGTTCTGGATTTAATATGTCTAATTCAATACCTTTGTCTATATACGCTTTGAATGCTGTGGGGTAGTGCTTTTCCATTTCATGATATGTTGATTCTTCTGAGACTCCCAAAAAGCCTAGCGCCTCATTTCTTATTTGGTCCATCAATATACGCGCTGTCACGAATGAATAATTAGGTTCTTTTTCTACTTTTGTTCTTGCTGACATGACCAAACTCGTTCTCATATCTGATATTGAAACTCCGTCATACAGATTCTTTAATGCTTCGTCTAAAACCTCTTTCACTGATACTTCCTCAAGTCCCTCACAAGCGTCATTGATTAGGCTCGCAACTCTTTCAACATCAAGTGGTACTTTACTTCCGTCTGTTTTTGTTATGTTTATTTTAGGAACATTAGGTATATCAACTTCTATTGTTTCTTTTTTTCTTTCCTGTGTTCTTCCAGCTCTGTATAAAATGTAGCTTTTTGCAACATCTAATTCTTCAGATCTCATTAGTTGTAGCTCAACTTGGTCTTGTATTTCTTCAATATGAAGCGTTCCGCCAGAAGGCATCCTGCGTTTAAAAACATCAACGACATTTTTTGTTAATTCATTTACTTTTGTATGAATTCTCTCACTTGCTGCCGCATTACCTGATTCAACCGCCAAAAATGCTTTTGTTATTGCTACTTTAATCTTGTCATCCTCAAATGGAACAACTTTGCCATTTCTTTTTATGACTCTAAGCTTTCCTGGTGCTGTTGTTTCCACATCATTTATCGATGATTGCGTTACTTTTTTGTTATCTTCTTGCTGTTGTATTTCCATTTTTTATTTCATATCCACATTTTTTTAAACTCAATGAGTTGCATATTTTGTTTTTTGGAAAATTTTAAAAGCGTACCTGCAGTTTCTTAACTTCTTTTCCCTAGTGACTAACTATACTAATTGTGGATAAAGAATCAAGTAAAAAAACACAATATATTGTGACAATTTCATTTTTTTACACAATATAGTGTATAAAAGGTGTTTTTTTGATGTTAGCAATTAGTTAATAAATTGTGGATAATTATTAAATCGGAGAAATTTTATGAAAAACTTTTTAGCTATTGATCAAGGAACAACAAGCTCTAGGGCAATTATATTTGATTCTAATTTACAACTCATTTCAGAATCTCAGAAAGAGTATGACTTAAGTTATCCAAAAGATGGCTGGGTTGAGTTAAATGTAGAAGATGTATTACGAACTGTAAGAGAGACAGTCAAATCAGTTTTAAGCAATAATTTAGAAATTGAAGCTTGTGATATTAGACAATGTAAATGGGGCAAGAGATAAAGCAGAGGAGGGAGATTTGTTATTTGGCACAATCGATACCTTCTTGATTTACAAATTAACCGGACATCAAAATCATTTTACTGATGTGACAAATGCATCAAGAACAATGCTTTTTAACATACATACTCTTGAGTGGGATAAAGAATTATTACAACTTTTTGATATACCAAAATCAATGCTGCCTGAGGTATTAAGCTGCGATGGTAACTTTGGAAATTTAAATGTAAATAATACTAATATTCCCATAAGGGGCGTTATTGGAGATCAGCAAGCTGCTTTAGTTGGTCAAAGATGTATGAAAAATGGTGACATGAAGTCCACTTATGGCACAGGATGTTTCTTGATGGCTAATACTGAAGAAAAACCAGTTTCAATTAATGAAGGTCTGCTTACCACAGTAGCTTATACGTTAGACGGAAAAACTCATTATGCAATTGAAGGAAGTATATATTCATGTGGAAATATAATTAAATGGCTTAGAGACAAAATGAATTTTTTTGAAACATCAGAACAAAGTGAAAGTTATCTGAATATAAACGGAGAAAGCAACAAAGTTCTGTTTTTGCCAGCTTTTAATGGACTAGGAGCGCCATTTTGGGATTCAGACATAAGAGGAGGTTTTTATGGCTTAACACAAGACTCCTCAATTCAAGACATGGTAACAGCCTGCTTTAATTCAGTAGCATTTCAAACAAAAGAAATCACCTCAATCTTAGAAAAGTATGACATCAAAGTTTCAAGCTTGTTGGTTGATGGAGGGATGGTAAAGAATAAGACTTTTTGTCAAATTCTTGCAAATTCTTTGGAAAAAGAAATTTTACAACCTCAGAATGTTGAATCAACTGCACTTGGTGCTTGTATTGTAGCGATGGCTTCATCAGGCAATGACTTAAATAAAATTATAGCATCCGATATGGATATCTTTAAACCAAATGTCGAAAATACAATTAGTATTAAAAAGAGTTACGATGAGTGGAAGTCATATTTAATTCATACGATGAGACCTAAGTAATTATTATTTCCTTTTCAATATGCAATTCACTGAGTTCGCTTTGATCATGAGTAACTAATAAACACGGAATACCCCAATCTTTAATAAATTTTGAAATTATTTTTTGAGCTTCAATAGCATTTTTTTGATCTAAGTTGGAGAATGGTTCATCAAGGATTAATAAGTGAGGTCGCATCGCAATTGCTCTCGCAATAGCAACTCGTTGTTGCTGCCCACCTGATAATTCATGAGGCATTTTATGAAGATGGTCGTTTAAATTCAATATAAGTGTTATATGGTCTGTGTGAAGAAAATCTTTATTTAAAGCATAGGTGATATTTTTTTTTGCATTGATATGTGGGAATAGTGCAAAATCTTGAAAAACGTATCCAATTCTTCTACTTTCAGGAGGCAAGAAGGTATTTTCATCCATATAAACTTTATTGTTACATTCGACATTACCGCTATCAGCCTTCTTTAGGCCTGCAATTACATTTAGTAATGTTGATTTACCAGAACCGCTTTCGCCTTTTATTAAGCCTATACAGCTATTAGAGATATCAAAATTGAGATTTTCTACTAGACATTTTCCATCATATGAAAAAGTTAGATTTTTTACACTTATGCTCATATTTATATGGTTAATATATGTCATATTTGTATATAATGCTTCTGTTTTTTCCACCAAACCTAAATTAAATTAGCTGTCTATGTATAAATTTAAGACGTTTAATAATATTTCAGAACAAGCGTTGTCGTTGCTTACAAAAGCAAAATTTGAGTACGATGATATTGAACCAGACGCAATATTAATTAGAAGTCATACGTTAATTAATTATGATTTTAATAAAAACTTAAAATGCATTGCTAGAGCAGGTGCAGGATTCAACAATATCCCAGTAGAGCTTGCAACAAAAAATGGAATAGTAGTCTTTAATACTCCAGGAGCTAACTCAAATGCAGTCAAGGAGCTAGTTATTTGTGGGATGCTTCTTTCTTCAAGAGGAATTATTCAAGGAAATGCGTTTGCAAAATCGTTAATTGGTAAAGATGAAACTGAAATAAATAATTTAATGGAGAAAGAAAAAAAGATTTTTAAAGGCAACGAACTCAAAGGAAAGGTTCTTGGAATAGTTGGTTTAGGGTCTGTTGGCTCACTCTTAGCTCAAGCCGCTTCAATCCTTGATATGAAAATTATTGGTTACGATCCATACATATCTGTAGATGCAGCATGGATGCTACCGAAAGAGGTTGAAAAAGCCGAAAATTTAAAATTTTTGTTAAGTAATTCTGACTACATATCACTGCATGTACCGCTATCAAATCTTACAAAGAATTTAGTATCAAAAAAAAATCTAGATAACGTAAAAACAAATGCCAAATTAATAAATTTATCTCGTGGAGGCGTTGTTAATAATTTAGATGTAATTGATGCTTTAAAAAATAAAAAATTAAGTTCTTATGTGACTGATTTTCCAACTCCAGAGTTGATAGATAGATCTGTGCATAATGGAGATGTAATCCTATTACCTCATTTAGGCGCAAGTACAAAAGAGGCTGAAATAAATTGTTCAATCATGGCTGCAGAGCAAACAAAAGATTTTCTTGAAAACGGATTAATAATCAATTCTGTTAATTTTCCAAATGTAAAATTAGGCAGAACAACCCAATTTAGAATTGTTATAGTTCATAAAGATGAGCCTGGCGTTTTAGGGAAAATCACAAGTGAAGTTGCACACAATAATTTAAATATTACAGATATGATCAATAAAAGTAGAGACGAAATTGCAATCACATTAATTGATTTGCATGAAAATCCATCACAAGAATTACTTAAAAAAATTCATGATAATGAAAACGTTTTAACAGTAAGAGTCTGTTAAATTTTTAAAAAAAACACAATTTTTAATCAACAAACGTCCAAAATGATCATTTATTATTTATTTTTAATAAATACACTTGTCAACAGAAAAAAATAGTGTTAAAAGCAAGCCCATTTTATTTTGTATTTATGAACCATCTTTTCTATTAAATATTTATAAAGTACTGATATGCGGGTATATTTATGTTTTTTGTATAATTTTTATACAACTTATAAAAAACCCTTATTTTAAAGCGATTTGTGTGGTATAAATAAAGTTATCCATAACTTTATCCACAGAATCTGTGGATAAAAAATTTTGAAATTATGAGCAAAATTCGTACTCAAATAAATCTTCCTAAAAGCTGGTTTCAAGAACATAAAATGTTTTTCGATTTAAAATCTTTAAACGCTCCTATTGATTACATTTGTAATGAATTTTTAAAAAATAAAAAAATTGCACCTTCCTTACAAAATATTTTTAAAGCTTTTGAGTTATGTACTTACCATGAAACAAAAGTTGTGATTTTTGGTCAAGATCCATATTTTCAGGAAGGTCTAGCAAACGGTCTTGCTTTTTCTGTGAACAAAGATAATCCAATTCCTGCATCTCTTAAAAATATATACAAAGAAATTAAAAATGATATTGGAGTTCTTCATAACAAGGATGGCTCATTAGAAGCGTGGGCACTTCAAGGAGTATTATTGTTAAATTCATGTCTTACAGTTGAGGTTTCAAAACCTGGATCTCACTTGGAAATAGGTTGGGATAATTTTATCAAGGAAATTATTTTTTTATTAAATAAAAAAAATAATTTGGTATTTTTACTTTGGGGCAAAAATGCCCAAAAATACATAAAATATATTGATTCAAAATCACACTTAATTTTGACTGCTGCACATCCATCACCATTGTCAGCATATAGAGGATTTTTTGGGTGCGGGCATTTTTCTCAATGTAATGATTATCTTAAAGTAAATGGGTTAGAAGAGATCATCTGGTAAATTAGAAAATATCAATCACCACATCCTTTTCATTTATTGAATTAATTTCGTCCTTTTTAACAATAGCGTTGAATATATGAAGGTCATTCACTTTTATTTTTTTTCCAACAATTTTCAAGCTCTCATTAGCTTCATATCTATTTTTAGTAATCAAGGTAGAAAACTTTCTTCTATCTACTCCAAGATACTTCATTCTGGCCACTATTTCTTGCCCACGAAAACATCCTTTATCAAATGACACCCTCTGAGCATCAAAATTTATTTCTAAAGGCCTATATTTTTTGACATTTTCAAGATCTAAAAATAAAATTTTTGCTAGTTTGTGAGCCACAAGCCAATCATTTTTGTTAATTGAGTTCGGAATATCGGAGTCTTTATGAAGAATTTGAAGTCCAAGACAATATTGATCACTACGCCAATAACACTTACTTGACGTAGCATTACTCTCCGCGACAGATCCAACAACTTTCTGATCATTCACGTGAAACTTTACTGAATTAAATTGAGCGAATGGCGTAAGCTCTTTGATAAAAATGTCTGCAAGCTCTTTGTTGATAACAACTTTATAAACATTTGCATTTAGATTAATGATAAAATCACAAATAACAAAACCTTTATGATCACATATTGAAGATAGTTCGAAGCCATTTTCA
>LULK01000593.1_pt1 | contig 13518 bp, 16 predicted proteins | sample 728181 | NCBI WGS metagenome assembly LULK01 (sample SAMN03860291, study PRJNA289734) | marine metagenome | biome: seawater column; feature: ocean; material: water; isolation source: Red Sea water column Station 169 - depth 10m | place: Saudi Arabia: Red Sea | collected 2011-10-15 | depth 10 m | reverse complement strand
CTTCAAGCGTTGATTGATAAGACCCAAGAATTCGTTACAGGTAGTGTCAAAATGGCTCTGTACAAAGGCAATATAACCATTTTAGGTAGATCTTCAGATTTAAGCCTTTATGATTCAAAAATTGTAACTTTCGAAGACGACGAAAATACTTACAATCAAGAAGACGCAACTGGGTTCATCAAGATCAATTCTCTTAGATTGAAACAGATAGCAAGAAGGAAGAAGAAAGAAGAAAGTTAATCTGCAACGCCTAGTTTCTTTTGTAACTTAGTATTGGAAGTCGTATAACCGAAAGGAACTCTTTCACCAGGATTCGATCTTCTGAAAGCTTCTTGGACAGCTAAGGTAGTTTCATGAAATCCACAAAGAATAAGATCTAGCTTGCCGGGGTAATCATTTATATCTCCAACTGCAAAGATTCCTTTTGTTGTTGTTTCATATTTTTCTGTATTTACGGAGATTTTTTTGTTATTCATATCTATACCCCAATCAGCAATAGGGCCTAATTTTTTATTAAGACCAAATAAGAATAGAACTTCATCACATTCGATCTCTTCTATTTTCTTTGACTCAAAGTTTTTAACTAAAACCCCCTCAATTTTTTCTGTACCAATTAGATCTTCTATGACGTATGGAGTTTTCAAATCAACATTACCTGTTTCTACTAATTCTCTCATTTGAGCTTCAGTATTAGGTGCGCCTCTGAACTCATCTCTTCGATGAATTAATTTTATCGATTTTGCTATATCAGCTAATTCAACTGTCCAATCTAATGCACTATCCCCACCTCCAAAAATTAGCAGATCTTTGTCTTTAAATTTCTCTTTAGATTTAACAGAGTAGGAAACACCTTTATCAAGAAAGCGGTCAGGATTATGAATATTTGGAGGCCGTCTGGGCTCAAAAGATCCGGCGCCTGCAGCTATAAAGATACTTTTAGCTTTAAATTCATTTCCTTCAGATGTAGTTATCTTCCAAGAGGAGATATCCTCGTTTTTCATTTCTTCTAAACTTTCGACTCTTTCATTTAAGAATACATCATATTTAAAAGGTTCTATCTGTTTCAGTAATGCATCAACATGTTCTTTTGCTGTTTGATTGGGGACACCAGGTATATCATAAATTGGCTTTTCAGGATAAAGCTCACTACATTGGCCGCCTATTTTATCAAGATTGTCTATTAGGATGCATTCAAGTCCTAAGAGTCCTGCTTCGAAGACAGTAAAAAGACCAACTGGTCCTGCACCGATGATTATAATATCTGTCTCTTTAGTCATTACCTTACTTGCATACCAGGTATTGCACCTTCATCAGGTGATAAAATGAAAATTCCTATGTCATCTTCACCTGCAGCTAATATCATTCCTTCTGATGTACCAAATCTCATTTTTCTATGTTTCAGGTTATTTACACAAACTACTAATTTATTGACCAAAACTTCTGCATCATAAGATTTTTTCATTCCAGCAAATACCGTTTTATTTCCGTAATCTCCTACATCGAGTTCTAATTTTAATAATTTGTCAGCTTCTTCTACAGGTTCAGCATTGATAATTTTGGCTATTCTTAAGTCCAATTTCATAAAGTCTTCGATATTAATTTCATCCATCTTAATTTCCCATTAATTTAGCCAAATGATTGTCATCTATTCTTGTGACTATGGCTTCAAAATTATCTATTTTACAATTTAAAATAGTCTTATTTATTGAATTCCATTCTATTTTATCTTCTTTTAAGAATCTTGAACTCTTATCAACAAAACCAGGTATAACAGGTTGCAACATTATAGTTAGTATTCGAAATAAGTTTAATGAGGTAGTGCAAATCGAATGTACCAATTGCTCATTTCCTTCTTCTTTTATGAGAACCCAAGGTTGTTTGGAATCAATATATTGATTGGCTTTATCGGCTAATAACATTATTTCTTTAAGTGCTTTACTAAATTCAAGTTTTTCATAATGATCAGCTATTTTCTCTGAAGTAACTTTAAATTCTTCGATCAAATCTGGAGAATCTAATATTTCTGAAAGATTATTATCAAAATTCTTATTAATAAATTTTGCGGATCTGCTGGCAATATTTGCATACTTATTTACTAAATCTGAGTTACATTTTTGTTTGAATTCATCTAAATTTAGATCAATATCATCCACGCCAGTACTTAGTTTGGATGCAAAGAAATATCTAAGATAGTCTGAATCTAAATTGTCGATATAGTTTTCTGCAGATATAAAGTTACCTCTTGATTTAGACATTTTTTCGCCATTCAGTGTAAGAAATCCATGAACAAAAACTCCATTTGGAGTCTTTAGATCTGCATTTGCTAACATTGCAGGAAAAAATAACGTATGAAAGTACATTATATCTTTACCTATAAAATGGAAAACTTCCGAGGCCGAATCCTTGCTCCAGAAACTTTCGAAGTCTTTTTCGCAATCTTGTTTTATTAAGTAATTTAAATGACTGGCTAAATAACCAATTGGTGCATCGAGCCAAACATAAAAATACTTATCATCGTATCCTGGTATTTTGAAACCAAAGTAGGGCCCGTCTCTGCTAATGTCCCAGTCTTTTAAATCAGCATCTAACCACTCATTAAGCTTGTTTCTTACTGGTTCTTGTATTTTAGATGTATCTAGCCATTCATTAATCTCATCTTTCAATAGACTAAGTTTAAAGAACAGATGTTCTGATTCTTTAATTATTGGTTCTGTACCTGTTAGAACAGATATAGGATCTTTTAAATCTATTGCATTATATGTAGCACTGCATATCTCACAATTATCTCCATATTGATCTTCTGCTCCACAATTGGGACATGTTCCTTTGACATATCTGTCAGATAAAAACATGTTTCTTGAAGTATCAAACAGTTGGTTTATAACTTTCTTTTCTATAAGACCCTTTGCATGCAAAGCTTTATATATTCTTTCAGAAAGAATTTTGTTTTCATTACTATGTGTTGAATGATAATTATCATGTGAAATTTTAAAATCTTCAAAAGTACTCTTATGTTCTTTATAGATCATTTCAATTAATTCTTCAGGGCTCATAGAGAGCTCATCTGCTTTTAACATTATAGGAGTTCCGTGCGCGTCATCTGCACATACGTAAGTACATTCATTTCCATATAATTTTTGGAATCTAACCCAAATATCAGTTTGTGTATGTTCTAATATATGGCCAAGATGTAACGGTGCATTTGCGTAAGGTAAAGCGCTTGTTACTAGAATTGATCTTTTTTCAGAATCTTGTGCCATTGTAGGGTTAGAATATTAGATAAATGTTAATTATAACCTACTTGCATGAGTTCTTTTTTAACAAAATATGGCGCAATCAGATAATAAACTAAGAATTCCTGAAACTCTCAGAAAGGTTAAGAATATCGTAGGTATTTTTTCAGCTAAAGGAGGAGTTGGTAAGTCGGCTATTTCTCTCCAAATCGCTCTAGCTTTGAGGGATAAAGGATTTTCTGTAGGATTAGTTGATGCAGATATTTATGGTCCATCACAACCTATAATGCTTGGTTCATCTGCAGGTGAATTGAAGTTATCAAAAGCACAGGTTATCGAACCACTAACCAAAGAGGGTATTAAATTCATTTCGATGGGCTTAATTTCTGGTGAAAATATGCCTGTAATTTGGAGAGGTCCAATGGTAAGTGGAGCCGTTATGCAGTTACTATCTCAGACTGATTGGGGAGAATTAGATTATCTTATTGTAGATACTCCTCCTGGAACGGGAGATGTTCAATTAACCTTACTCCAAAGAATACCTTTAACTTCCTCAATAGTTGTCACGACTCCACAGGAAGTTTCAATTTCTGACTGTAAAAAAGGTATTGAAATGATTAAAAAATTAGATAAACCAATAACAGGACTTATTGAGAATATGAGTTGGTTTAAGCCTGATGATCAACATAAAAAATATTTTTTATTTGGAAAGGGCGGTGGTAAAAAACTTTCTGAGGAATATTCTATAGAGTTATTGGCTCAACTCCCTTTGGTGGAAATCTCTGAAGATTCCAATATTCAAAATCATCCACTTTTAAAAATGGAATTTGTTAACATAGCTGATAAATTAGTGAATTCATTAAAAGCTCTTAAGGAAAAGAAATCATCCGGAATACCACAGATCAACATAATCAAATGAATATAATAAAGATTTGTTTTATTGGAATTATATTAACTTTAAGTGGTACTGCTGCGTCTGAAATTGATCCATTAAAGAATATTAATGAGAGAACACATGTTTTGAATCAAACTTTAGATCTTCAACTTGCTTCTCCGATCGCTAGGTTTTATAAAAGAGTAACCCCTGACTTTATAGAAATATCAATTACAAATTTCACAAGTAATATAGAAGATCTCAGCATAGCAATTAATAACATTTTACAAGGTAAGCCCACTGATGGAATTTCTGACATTACAAGATTTACAATAAATTCAACTCTTGGAATTGGTGGATTTATTGACGTTGCATCTGGACTCGGTCTCGATAAAAATGATGAAGATTTTGGTCAGACATTAGCAGTTTGGGGTATACCCGATGGTCCTTATCTAGTTCTACCAGGTTTAGGACCGAGTACAATCAGGGATACACTGGCCATGATTCCAGACGCATTTTTGACTCCTCTGTGGTTGATAGATCATGATCGTACAGCGTATTCTCTTACTGCTATTGATTTAGTTGACACTCGGGCGAGATATCTTGGTTTGGAAAGTGTTGTAATAGGTGATGAGTACCTTTTCTTCCGTGATGCTTACTTACAAAGTAGAGAATTTGAAATTCTAGATGGACAAGTCAATGATGACTTTGACGAATTTGATGATTTTAATTAGTCACCCCTGACTTCTAGCTTTATATTTATGTAGTCACTGTGACTTATGTGAATTAAATCAGAAATTTTTCTTAAAAGGTGCTCCTCGTATTTGTCAAGATTTCCATCCGCATAGGCGACCTTCCAAAGATTCTTTAAAAGACTTAATTTATCATCATACTCAAATTCATCATTTACAATTCTGGTGTACCCATAAAGTGAAGTGCTTTCAGCAACAGTATTTTCTGCATCTTTTATAATTTCATCGATATCAGCTTCTTCAATAGCATAAGTCTCCATCAATGTTAGCTTCAAAGAAGTTTTTTCAGTTTCATCGAATTCTTTGTCCGCGAAGGCAATTTCAACTAATAATGCTGCACAGGCGTTATTGAGTTGTGACAAATCAGATTCTTCCTCAATTTCTTCTTTATTACCAAATTTGGTTATTAATTCTTTAATTTTGTTAATCATATGGCTATCTCTGATAGAAAATTCTTATATTTGTCTAATGGATGTACTTCATTGCTTAAAGATACTAAGTACTTTCTTATGTTTTTTGCACCATCAAATCCTTTAAATAGTCCCATTAAATGCTTTGTTATATGAGATATTTTAGTTCCTCTATCTACTTCAGATTTAATATACGGAAGAAGTCTATAGAGAATGTCACTTCTTCGAATAGGATTTTCAGCATCGGAAAAGATCTCACTATCAACTTCGGTCAAAATAAATGGATTATCGTATGCTTCTCTACCCAGCATAACACCATCCACATTTTCTAAGTGTTTTAGAGATTCACTAATTGTCTTGATTCCTCCATTAATTATGATGTTGAGATCAGGAAAAGTTTCTTTGAGTTTATAGACTCTTGGGTAATTAAGAGGTGGTATTTCTCTATTATCCTTAGGACTCAATCCATTAAGCCATGCTTTTCTAGCATGAATTATAAAGGTCTCACATCCTGATGAACTGACTTCTTTTATAAATTTATCTAGGTAAACGTTTTCGTCCATATCATCGACTCCTATCCTGCACTTAACAGTAATAGGTATATTTACCGACTTTTTCATAGCATCAATACATCTAGATACTAATTTTGGTTCTTTCATCAGTACAGCACCAAATCTTCCTTTTTGTACTTTGTTGCTAGGACATCCAACATTCAGATTTACTTCTCTAAAACCAAATTCCTCAGATATCATAGATGCCTCGGCTAATGAGCTTGGATCAGATCCTCCTAATTGAATAGCTAAAGGGTGTTCTTCAGTTTTAAACTCAAGTAATTTTTTTACATCACCATTTAGAATAGCGTTCGTATGCAACATTTCAGTGTATAACAAACTTCTCTTGGTTAATAATCTATGAAAGTATCTACAATGACGATCTGTACGATCCATCATTGGAGCTACGCAAAATCTATGATCCATTAAGGATGGAGCGGTAGGGCATAATAATCAAAGAATAAGTACATGATTATCGTGCAAATTACCAGCGTCAATAGCATTACTGGTAAACCTTTTTTCGCCCACTTAAGAGGCGTAATTGCTAGATCAGGATTACCTGTTGTCTTCGCAAGTTTTTCCGAAACCGTAACAATGTATACATTAGCTGTAGAGCCAATGTGTGTTCCATTACCGCCCATTCCAACACCTATCGCTAGACACCAGCATAAAGCTGCAATATTTACCCCTACTGATTCCAACGAAGCAATGATTGGTATCATGGCCGCAGTAAATGGAATATTGTCTATGGCTGCTGACATAACAGCTGCAACCCACATTAAAGCGATACAAGTCAACATAAAGTTCTCTTGTATGACTTCTCCACTCACAGGATCAACAATGAATGGGACAATATATTGACCTAAATATTCAAGAAACTTACTTCCTTCAACACCTCCAACAAGCATGAAGAGTGCAACAAAAAACATTAGCAATGGTATTTCATGTGTCATATTTTTCATAACATCTTCAAATTCAATTTCTTTTGCAAGAATGGTTAAAAGAATCAAACCTGTTCCAGCTACCATCCACGGCTCCCAATGGATTGTGTTGTGAATTATAAAAAGAATAACCATCAGTCCAAGTATTGAGAGAGATTTATTCCAAAGACTCTTATCTTTATATGGAATGGTTTCTTCAAATTTCCCTTCAGGTACTATTGCTAATTCTTCTTTAAATAGGAATTTCATAAAGTACAAAGTTGCTAACCAGGCGACTAAGACAATAGGGAACATCTTATAAGCGAAGGGCATAAATGCTATGTCGAATGCAGAACCAATCATTAAATTTGGTGGATCTCCAACAAGTGTCGCTACACCTCCTGTATCTGAGAGTAAAGCTGCTGCCATCAAATATGGAATAGCACTGACTCTCATTTTTTGACATATCAATACTATCAAAGGCCCAAATATTACAACTGTAGTAACGTTATCTAATAACAGAGATATAACAGTTACTGCAGTTCCAAGAAGAGCAAGAAGCAAATACTGTCTTCCTTTTGCAATTTTTCCAATATTCCCAGCGAGAACTTCAAAGCCTCCTGTATTAATCATAATAGACACAACAGCCATCATGGCACCTAATAGAAATACAACATTCCAATCTACTGCTTCAAATGCCGCTTCAGGCGAATAAAAACCATAGGATTGACCAACGACAAGCATGACTGCAGCTCCTGCCATAGCCACTTTAACCCTATGGAATCCATGAAGTGTTTCTGTAAAAATAAGAATAAAACTAGCTGCCAGAATTATTCCAGAAACTAGCATTCCTTGATTCATCACTATTTCGTGCATACTTATTCTCTTTTAATTTATTTATATATTTTAAACTATTCTTTAATAGCTTAAACTTAAAAAATGATTCCCGTAGACAGTAATTTAGTATTTACACCTGAAAATATCAATACTTCTTCTGAATCTGGCGTATCAATTATCTTGAGAAATCAAGAATTCTTAACATCTAAGGCATCTGAAGTCTTGTTATTTGAAGATGATGATCTTAAGTGGTCTGAAATGGAATTTTCACATCGACATTTCTTAGGTTATCTCAATAACAGACCTTGCTTTGTTAGGTGTTTAAAAGACTCTTCATCAACAGCACAAGACACTATGCTAAGTCCTTTAAGAAGTCTCCTTGGAAGAATACCTGATACATTGTTCACAATTTTCTCCAGATCACTCCAGATAAACAACTGGTATATCTCTAATCAATTTTGCGGAAGTTGTGGTAAGGCTGTAAAGCCTCATGAAACTGAGCGGGCTATGATATGTGAATGTATGAATAAGCTTATATATCCAACTATTTCACCATGTATCATTGTCCTAGTAACAAATGGGGAGGAACTCTTATTAGCTCATAACAAGAATTTTCCTGGCGAGTTTTACAGTACTCTTGCAGGCTTTATTGAACCTGGAGAGTCCGCAGAATCGGCGATTGAAAGAGAAGTTTTTGAGGAGGTGAGTGTAAGAGTCAAAAATATTACATATTATGGAAGTCAATCTTGGCCTTTTCCAAGTCAACTAATGCTGGGATATCATGCAGAATACGATGAAGGAATTATTAGTCCCGATGGAGTAGAAATCGACAGAGCAGGTTGGTTTAACTTCAAAGAACTCCCTCAAGTACCAACAGGAAATATTTCTATTTCAGGCAAGCTAATAGAAAGTTATGTCGAAAAACTAAATGGTTAAGATTTGTTTCTGGGATCATTTGAAGCTCTTCCCCAATCTTTAGCACTTTTTACATCTTCTTTATTTTCAGTTTCTTCAAATGAATCTGGCCTAGAATTCTTAGGAGCTACTGTATTAGGCTTATTATTTCTTAAAGAATTAACTTCAGCAGATTTTTCATTCCTTTTTTTCTCTAGATTTTCACCTTTCTTTGAATCTGCTTTAGAAGGTTTTTGTTTGTTATTGACTTGGATCTCATCAATATCTTTATCGATTTTATTTTTCTTAACCTTATCAACTTTAAGGTTCCTTGATTCTTTATTTACTGATTTACTATGAATCTTATCAACATCTTGTTTATGTTTTTTGCCAGTGACTTTCTTTTTAATTTGTGATTTTGGTTTAGATCTTCTTTTATTTTGATTTTTGTTATCAAAGTCTTTTTTGTCGGGACGAGTGTTATTAGATTGAGAATTATTTCTATTTTGTTGTTTTCTATTTCTGCTATCTGATCGTCTCTTATTCCTTTGATTTCGTTTATTTGATGTTGAGTTAGGCCCCTTATCATCTTTTGTCTCAAATAAACTAAATATTCTTTTGAATAAACTTACGCCTTTTTTCTTCGGTTTTTTTGGAGGAGTAAGATTTACTGCAGGCTTTTCAAATTTAGGCTTTTTATAAGTTTCTTTATTTGAAACATTAGCTCCGATCTCGCTTTGAATATCATAACTTGCATCATCTTTAATTTTCTTACTATCTGTTTTGATTCTAGTAACTTCAAATCTATTATCAGAACGGGTAGGATCAGAGACAACTATTACTCTAACATTAGTTCTTTCTTCAATTTCATTCACTCTGGCTCTTCTCTCATTTAGTAAAAATGTAGACATATCAGAAGAAACCACAGCTCTGACTTCTCCACTTTTCTTCTTACTTGCTTCCTCTTCTATAAGCCTAAGAACAGCTGTAGATAGACTAGCAACATCCTGAGTCCATCTCTCTTGCAGCGAAGGCCTTAGCCTCTGTCTAGACATTTCCATTAAGCCAAATCTAGATATCCTACCTACTTGGACTTTTGCTCTATCTATTGAAAGAGCCGACCATAATTTATCTTCAACTGCACGTTTATTTTTCAAAGACAGCATATCTATAAAGTCTATTACTACAAGACCTCCTATGTCTCTGAGTCTTAGTTGTTTGCCGATCTCAACAGCAGATTCTATATTTGTATTCAATGCTGTCTCTTCTATATCACTACCACCGGTAGCTTTTGCTGAGTTAACGTCAATTGCGACTAATGCTTCTGTTTGATCTATTACTATAGATCCTCCGCTTGGAAGAGAAACTTCTCTTTGATAAGCGGTTTCTATCTGACTTTCAATCTGATATCTAGTGAATAAAGGAATAGCCTCATCATATTTCTTAATCTTTTCTTCAAAGTCTGGCATTAATCTGGATGTAAAATCATGAGCTTTTTCGAATGCCTCACCAGTATCAACTAATACTTCTGTAATATCATCTCGTAAGAAATCTCTTAGTGAGCGTGATATGAGGTCATTTTCACGAAAGATTAGGAAAGGGGCCTTTCTTTGCTGATTAGCTTCAGTAATTGCATCCCATAGATTTATCAAATAGTCCAAATCCCATCTTAGTTCCTCTAAAGAAACACCATCTCCTGCTGTTCTGACTATTAAACCCATATCTTTTGGAATATTGAGTTGTTTAAGTTTAGCTCTAACTTCATCTCTAGCCTTTCCTTCAATACTTTTAGAAATCCCACCAGCTTCAGGACTATTTGGCATTAAAACTAAATAATGACCTGGAAGAGATATAAAAGTACTTATTGCGGCACCTTTGCTACCTCTCTCTTCCTTTTCAACCTGGATGATAATCTCGTCTCCTTGAGCCAAAATTTCGTTAATAGGAGATTTTTGATTTTTGCCATTGTAAAAACCTGGATGCAGTTCTTTTAAGGGTAAAAATCCATGTTTTTCTGAACCAAAATCAACAAACGCTGCACCAAGACTTTGTTCTACGCGAGACACACGCGCTTTATAGATATTTGATTTTTTTCTCTCTTGACCAACTTGCTCCATGTCAAAGTCATATATGCTTTGACCATCAACAAGTGCTACACGCAACTCTTCTGGTTGAGTTGCATTAATAAGCATTCTTTTCATTATTTACCCTATGTAGGGAAGTAGAAAGCAAAAGCCAAATATTATGGTTGTATTGATAGGCGAATTACTTAATTTGCCACGCCTATGTAGCGATTGATCTTGTGAGCTTATTAGCTAATCTACTTCTTAAATTAAACTCTAATTCTTTATGCGCCTTACAATTAACTCATTAAAATGCACAATTGGGTGAGTATAATAGCCTATAAACCTGCTATTACAAAGCTCAGTTAAATATGGAAGAAATTTTTCACCAAGTATCATCGTATAAAGTAACTTCTGATTTCGAAGGAGTCAGGCTTGATAATTGTTTAATTTCAAGGTTAAAAGGTCTTCCAAGAACAAAAATTTACTCCATCATCAGAAAAGGTGAAGTAAGAGTAAACAAATCAAGAGCCAAACCAAGTCAAAAGCTTAAAACGGGAGATCTCATAAGAATACCCCCCTATAAACAGTCTACTAAAGCATCGGGCATATCATCAAAGAAAGATAAGGACAAAATTTTTAATTCCATCATAACCGAAGAGAAGGAGTTTTTAATATTGAACAGAATTGATAAAGATACTTCTGGTTGTCTTGTAATTGCGCTAAAAAAATCCTTTTTGAGAAAATTACACCAAGAGATAAGAAATAAAGATGTAGATAAAATCTATGATCTTATTGTTTTTGGAGAATGGCCAAAAACCTTAAATAGCATCGATGCTCCATTGTCGAAGGAAAGAATCGGTTCAGGAGAGAAAGAAGCTGTTGTTCAGTCAGATGGAAAACCATCAGTAACCCAATTTAAGGTTATCAAATCAAATCAGAAATTCTCACAGTTAAGAGCAAAAATCTTAACGGGCAGGATGCACCAGATAAGAGCTCATACTAAATTCCAGGGATATCCAATTGTGGGAGACAAAAAATATGGTGATGAAAACCTCAATAAAAATGAGAGGAAAAATGGACTAAATAGAATGTTACTTCATGCCTTTTCAATTAATTTTAAAAATCTTGATATTGAGTGTAGTGCGGATACACCAAAAATATTTTCAGAGATAATGTCATGAAAATATTAAATTTAAATGAAGGTTCATTTCCTATAGAGATGAATTTAAACTTAAATTCCATTGATATACCTGATATAGGAACTTTAAAGGATACTCTTGATGTGGAATTAAAGATATCGAAATTATCATTGAACCTGTTTAAATGTGATGGTTATATCTATGCTAAATTTATCGATACCTGTCAAAATTGTCTAAGAGATACTGAAGTTCTGATCGATGGGTCCGTTGATATAACAATTAAAGATATAAAAGAACTTCATCTAGATTCCTCAGAACAGGATCAAACTCATTATCAGGATCTGGAGTACTTCAATATTGATAATCTCATAGAAGAAGAATTAGCTTTAATTTATCCAGATATTGTTAAATGTGATCGCAGTTGCCTTGAAAAAGAAGATGCGCTAATGGATGAAAAGAACTTACCATTTAAAAAAATTAGAGACTTGATCGATTAGTTAATTTAAAATCCGCGCCGGAGCATATTATGGCAGTACAAAAAAGTAAAAAGTCTAAATCAAAAAAGTTACAAAAGAGAGCTCACCAATCTCTTTCTAATCCAACTTTATCCAATGATCCAGTTACTGGTGAAAGACATCTTAGGCATCAAATGACAGCAGATGGATTTTATAGAGGGAAAAAAGTTGTCGAAATTAAACAAAAAGAAGAGGAAATAGAGGAATAGTAACTTGTCGAGAAAACTTGGTTTTGTTTTCCCTGGACAAGGTTCACAGTCTATTGGCATGCTCTCAGAGCATTTCGCTGGCTCAAAAATTTTTAATAATATCTTCGATACTGCAAGAGAAGTTCTCGGAGTCGATTTCAAAAAACTAATTTTTGAAGGAACTTCAGATGATTTATCTGCAACAGAAGTTACTCAGCCTTTACTATTAACTGCTAATCAGGCTATTTGGAAAACTACCAATTTGAGTCCATCAAAAGTCGAGCTTATGGCTGGACATTCTCTTGGAGAATATTCTGCATATGTTGCAGCTGAATCCTTGAGTTTTGAAGAAGCTTTAATCTTAGTTTCTTTAAGAGCTAAATTCATGCAAGAAGCTGTCAAAGAAGGAGAGGGTGGAATAGCAGCAATCATAGGTTTAAATTATTCCGAGCTCTTGACTATTTGTAATGAAATTACCGAAGATGGAGATTTAGTCAGCATGGCAAATATCAATTCTGATAATCAGATCGTTATATCGGGGACAAAAATTGCTATAGATAAAGCCATAGAGATATGTAAGGCTAAAGGAGCTAAAAGGGCTATACCTTTAGCAATGAGTGTGCCATCTCATTGTAAATTGATGACACCCGCATCAGTAAAATTTTCAGAAGAATTAAACAAAATAGATTTTCTTCCTCCAAAAACTCAAATATTGCAAAACTTTTCCGTATCACACACTAATGACTTAAATGTCATTAAAGAGAATTTAGTATCGCAGCTGTATAGTCCTGTTAGGTGGTCAGAAACAATGGATTTTTTTGAAAAAACAAAAATTACAAATCTTTATGAATGTGGACCAGCAAAAGTTCTAACCGGTCTTGTCAAAAAAAGATTTAGAGATATTGAGATATCTTCCTTAAGTGATTACGATGAATTAAATTCCTTAAGAAATGTCTGAGATTAAAACTGCATTAGTAACCGGAGCCAGCAGAGGTATAGGCAAAGCTATAGCTGAAAAACTAATAGCAGATAACTATAAAGTTCTTGGAACGGCCACCAGCGTTTCCGGGGTTGATACACTAAACACTAATGGTATTGAAGGTTATCTCTTAGACCTCAATTCAAAAGATTCAATTGAT
>LULK01000430.1_pt1 | contig 13551 bp, 13 predicted proteins | sample 728181 | NCBI WGS metagenome assembly LULK01 (sample SAMN03860291, study PRJNA289734) | marine metagenome | biome: seawater column; feature: ocean; material: water; isolation source: Red Sea water column Station 169 - depth 10m | place: Saudi Arabia: Red Sea | collected 2011-10-15 | depth 10 m | reverse complement strand
GTTTATAATCAATCTACTGATAATAAGAATAAAAAGATTCTATCCATAGGTGATAATTTAAATACCGATATAAAAGGAGCAAACCTTTTAAATTACGATTCTTTGATAATATCAAATGGAATCCACAAAGATGAGATCAAAGAAAAAGGAATCGAAAGAGTTGCAAAATCTTACGAGGCAATTTGCAATTATATTCAATCAGAATTAAAATGGTAAAATCAAAAAAAATATATAAAAATTTTAATATCAATCCAAGATATAAAAACTCAATTATATTAATTGGTAACTTTGATGGAGTTCACAAAGGACATCAAAAATTATTCTCATTAGCTAAGAAATATAAAAAAAAATATTCCTCAAAAATTGGTGTACTGACTTTTGAACCAATGCCAAAAATGTTTTTTAATAAGAATTTAGATAATTTTAGAATCTCTAATTTGCAGCAAAAAATTGATAATCTCAAAAATCTTAATGTAGATTTTTTGATAATAAAAAAATTTGATCGAAAATTTTCAAAAATAAAATCAAAATCTTTCATTAAAGAAATATTAGGTAAAAAGTTAAAACCAAAATTCATTTTTGTAAGCAATAATTTTAGATTTGGGAATAAGAGAGAAGGTAATGTTAGACAGTTGATTAAATTTGAGAGTATGTGTGGTTATAAGGTAATTAAACCACAACCACTGTTAACCAATAAGAAAATAGCATCCTCATCTTTGGTTAGAAACCTTTTACAAAAAGGAAAATTAGAAAAGGCTAATAAAATTTTGAATAGAAATTGGTCAATTATTGGAAAGGTTCAAAAAGGAAGACAGCTAGGAAAAAAAATCGGTTTCCCAACGGCAAACATTGATATCAAAGATTATATTTTAGCCTGCCCAGGTGTATATGCAGTAAAAGCAAAAAGATATGGCAAAAATAATTTCATAAAAGGGATTGCAAATTTAGGCTATCGACCAACATTTAATGGAAAAAAAATATTATTGGAAGTTCATTTATTTAATTTTTCTGGAAATCTTTATAATAAGTATTTAACAGTAGAATTTAAAAAATTTATTAGAAAAGAAAAAAAATTTAAAAATGTCGACCAACTTAGAAAACAAATTAAAACTGACTTATTAATAGCAAAAAAATAAAAATGAGCAAATCTCAAATAAATCTTCCTAAAACTGCTTTTTCGATGAAAGCAAATTTACCAACCCGAGAACCTGAAATTTTGAAACTTTGGCAGAACATAAAACTTTATGATGAATTGAGAAAATCGAGAAAAGGAGAAGAAAAATTTGTTCTTCATGATGGTCCTCCATATGCAAATGGTAATATACACATGGGAACAGCTTTAAATAAAATTTTAAAAGATATAATTGTGAAATTTCACCAAATGGATGGAAAAGACTCAGTCTATGTTCCAGGATGGGATTGTCATGGATTGCCAATAGAATGGAAAATTGAAGAACAATACAAAAAAAATAAAAAAAACAAAAATGAAGTTCCAATTGTTGAGTTTAGAAAAGAATGCAGAGCCTTTGCAGAAAAATGGATAGATATTCATAAAGATCAATTTAAAAGGTTAGGAGTTGTAGGAGATTGGGATAATTATTACTCTACAATGAGTTTTGATGCTGAAGCTCAAATAGTAAGAGAATTAGGTAAATTTTTAAAAGAAGGAAGTTTGTATAGAGGCTTTAAACCTGTTTTATGGTCTACTGTTGAAAAAACAGCTTTAGCAGATGCAGAAGTTGAGTATCAAGATCATAGGTCAGATACTATCTATGCATCTTTTCCAGTTAAATCATCAAATATAAAAGAATTAAATGACAGTGAAATAGTAATTTGGACAACTACCCCATGGACTATTCCAGCCAACAAAGCCTTGGCTTACAATGAAAGTCTAGATTATTTATTAATTGAAATAAATGACGATGGAGACTTTAAAAATAAAAAAATTGTTATTGCAGATGCATTAATAGATACAGTTGTAAAAGATACGAAAATTCAAAGTTTCAAAAAATTAAAAAATTTCAAAGGTAGAGATTTAAAAGGAACAATATGCAATCATCCTTTTTTAAAACTTGGTTATGAATATGACATACCTATGCTAGAAGCACGTTTTGTTACCACAGAACAAGGTACAGGAATTGTTCATTGTGCACCAAGTCATGGTCCTGATGATTTTAATTTGTGTATGAATAATGGAATTAAAGCGATTGAAACAGTTGATGGCGATGGAAGATATACAGAAAATGTAGCCCTTTTTGAAGGGATGCATATTTTTAAATCTAATTCAATTGTGATTGAAAGATTAAAAGACCAAAAAAAATTATTATCGAGTGGTGAACTTGTTCACTCTTATCCTCATTCATGGAGGTCCAAAGCACCACTAGTTCATAGAGCAACTCCTCAATGGTTTATTTCTATGGATAGTCATAAACTTAGAAATAAAGCTTTAAAAGCAATCGATGAAACAACTTTCTATCCTAGCAAAGGAAAAGAGAGATTAAAATCGATGATTGAGACAAGGCCCGACTGGTGTGTTTCAAGACAAAGAGTATGGGGAGTTCCTTTACCTATTTTTATTAAAAAAAAGACAGGTGAAATCTTGGTCGATGATGAGGTCTTTAATAATATTGCAAAAATTTATGAAAAAGAGGGATCTGATTGCTGGTTTTCGGATGATCCACAAAAATTTCTAGGAAAAAAATATAAGGCTGAGGATTTTGAAAAGTTAAGTGATATCGTAGAGGTATGGTTTGATAGTGGATCTACACACTCATTTGTATTAGAAAAAAGAAAAGATTTAAAGTGGCCTGCATCTATGTATCTCGAAGGATCTGATCAACACAGGGGCTGGTTTCATTCGTCTCTTTTAGAGTCTTGTGGAACAAGAGATCGTGCACCTTTTGAGTCTATTCTTTCTCATGGTTTTGTAGTTGATGGCAAAGGTTTAAAAATGTCGAAATCTTTAGGAAACGTAATTGCACCTGAAGATATCCTAAAAAAATATGGAGCTGATATCCTTAGAATTTGGGTTGCTTCCTCAAATTATGCTGAGGATCTTCGAATAGACTATTCAATATTAGATCAGCATGCTGAATCTTATAGAAAAATAAGAAATACATTTAGATATTTGCTTGGAAATCTTAATGATAATTTTAAGCAAATAGATTTAGAAAAAATTGAAATTGAGAATTTACCTGAATTAGAGCAATTTATGCTTCATAAAATTTACAATTTGAATTCTAAATTTCTCAAGTATTTCAAAGATTATGATTTTCATAATTTGTATAAAGAATTATTAAATTTTTGCACCGTAGATCTATCCGCTTTTTATTTTGATATAAGAAAAGATACTTTGTACTGTGATCCAATAAATTCTGAAAAAAGAAAATCTACTCTTATATTGTTAAATGTTATTCTTAATTCTTTATTAAAATGGTTTGCACCAATATTATCTTTCACAACTGAGGAGATTTATCAACTTATTTCAAAAAACAAAAAAAGTATTCATCTTGAAAAATTTTTAAATTTTCCTCAAAAATTTGATAATTCAAAATTGAATTCTAAATGGGAACAATTAATCAAAATAAGAGATATTTGTAATCTCAGTATTGAGCAAAAACGAGCAAGTAAAGATATTGGATCTAGTTTAGAAGCCGCATTAATCGTTAAGTTAAATAATCAGAACCAGAAAATTTTAAAAAATATTGATCTTTCAGAGCTTTGTATAACTTCTTCAGTTAAAATTGAGAATGGCGATACAAATGACATAATTGTAGAAACAGTCAAAGCAACAGGTGAAAAATGTCCAGTATGTTGGAAAATTAGCAGCACACCTTGCGAAAGACATAAATTATAAATAAAATGTTAAAAAAACATTTAGTAGATTTTTCAATTATTATTTTTATTTTTTTAATCGATAGAGTAAGTAAATTATTTATCATTAATTCTCCAGAAACTTATGAACAATATGGCATTAGTGTTACATCTTTTTTAAATTTAAATTTGATTTGGAATGAAGGTATTGCTTTTGGCTTATTTTCCTTTGATGAAAAATTATATTATAATTTTTTGACAATCTTTATTTGTCTAATAACTGTCGTTATTATCTGGTTAATGTTTAGATCTGGTGGATTTGAGAAACTAAGTTATGTCATGATTATAGGAGGTTCTCTTGGAAATATTTTTGATAGAATTTTTTATTCTGCAGTGCCAGATTTTATAGATTTTCATATTAACAATTTTCATTGGTTTATATTTAATGTTGCTGATATATTCATCACTATAGGTATAATTTTTTTAATAAGTTTTGAAATATTTGGTAAAAAAAATTAAATGAGATTTATTTATAATATTTTAATAATTTTGACAGTATCATCATTTTTGTTTTCTTGTGGAGGCTTTAAGTTGAAAAAAAAAGCTGACTCAGGTCAGGAATTTTTAATAGAAAAAAAGGATCCACTAGTTTTACCACCAGATTTTTCAAAATTACCAAAACCCAATGAGCAACTCGAAACTTTAGATGAAGAGGTTAATATCAAATCTATATTTGATGGAGAACAAAGTAGTACTGAGGAAGATAACGACCAAAACTCTTCAAAATCTAATATTAAAAAAAGTATTTCCGATAAAATTCAAAAACAGTAATGCTGACAAAGAATCTCACTTTTGAAAACTTTGTAAATAAAAAAGTAAACTTAAAATTAAAAAATTATTTGAAAGAACTAATTTCCTCAAAAAATGAAGTTATTAATTCTTTATCAAAAGGTTATAAATACAGTTACACCAAAAAATCAATCAAAAAATTAAAAGGATATAAGGATATCAGAATTTTCGGTATGGGTGGATCTTCTTTAGGGACATTGGCGATTTATGATTTCTTAAAACATAAAATAAATAAAAATTTTTATTTTCTTACAAATTTAAATCAAAAGATAAAATTTCCAAAAAAAAAATATCTTAACTTAGTAATTTCAAAATCTGGAAACACATTGGAAACTATCGTTAATAGCAATTTATATATAAATAAAAACGATAAAAATGTTTTAGTTTCAGATAATAAAAAGAGTATTTTAAGAGAGATAAGTATGAAGCTAAAATCAGATATTATTGATCATAATAACTTTATTGGTGGAAGATATTCAGTTTTATCAGAGGTCGGTATGTTGCCAGCAGAATTAATGGGGTTGGACTCAAGAAAATTTAAAAAATTTGATAATCTAGTAGCTAATAAGAAATTTTTAAATTCACTAATAATCAATGTTTCAAATATTTTAGAATTAATTAAGAGAAAAAAATTTAACTCGGTAATTCTAAATTATGATGAAACCACTGAAAATTTTTTAAAATGGTATCAACAACTAGTAGCAGAAAGTTTAGGCAAAAAAGGAAATGGCATTTTCCCAATAATATCAAATATGCCTAAAGATAATCATAGTCTAATGCAATTATATCTAGATGGTCAAAAAAATAATTTTTACACATTTTTTTATACAAAAGATCAAAATTATCAAAAGTTAAATCAAGATATTATTCCTGGCTCTTTAAAATTCTTAAAAAAAAAAAATTTGGGGAATATTCTTCATTCTAAGATTCTAGCAACAAAAAAAGTTTTTCAAAAAAAAAAGATACCTTTTAGAAGTTTTTATTTAAAATCTAAAAATGAGGAAGTCCTTGGTGAATTATTTACATATTTTATTTTAGAAACAATTCTTCTAGCTAAAGCTTTAAAAATAAATCCTTATGATCAACCGGCTGTTGAATTAATTAAAATAGAAACGAAGAAAATTTTAAAAAGTTCTTAATTTGCAAAATATACTTTAGAGACTCCATAGGTCCGAGTATCAAGAATATTAATTTTTTCGGTGATTACTATTTTATCTTTTTTATGTCTATGAATGATTAAAATACCATCTTTTTTAAGAAGTTTTCTATAAATAATTTTTTCAATTAACATATTAATTTTCATTTCTTTGTATGGGGGATCAATAAAGATTATATCAAATTTTTTGTCAATTTTTTTGTCGGAGTCAAAATATTCAAAACAATTATCTTTAAATATTTGAAATTTTTTTTCATTTTTAAAAAGAAGAAGATTTTTTTCTAATACTTTAATTGCCTCAAAATAATTTTCAAAAAAATACACACACCCAGACTCTCTTGATAAACATTCTATTCCAAAAGATCCACAGCCAGAAAATAAATCTAAAATTGTAGATCCTTTTAAATTTACATTTATTTTTTTTGAATGTTCTAGAAGATTGAAAATTGACTCCTTTACTAAATCTTTTAAAGGTCTAGTGTTTTTATCTTTAGGTAATAATAACTTTTTTCCTTTAAATCTCCCAGAAATTATTCTCATCATGATATAATCTTATAACCAATATCTTTTCTAAAATATCCATTTTGCCAATTTAATTTTTTAATTAAACTTATGGCTTGATCTCTACCAATTTTTAAATTGTCTGATTTAATTACAAAATTTAATACTCTCCCACCATTAGAGTGTATTTTTGAATTATTTATTTTAGTTCCGGCGTGAAAAATGTATTCATTATTCTGAAGTTTAATTTCTTTAAGACCATTTATTTCTAAATTATTTTTATATTTATCCGGGTATCCTTTTGAAGCTAAAACAATACAAATACTCTTTTCTTCAAACCACTCTAAATTTATATCTTTTAAATTTCCATTTACAGTAGCAGTTACAATGTCTAAAAAATCGGTTTTCAGTCTTGGAAGAATTGTTTGACATTCAGGATCACCCATTCTTACATTGTATTCAATCAAAAAAGGCTCATCATCTATAATCATTAATCCTGCATATAGAAAACCCTTAAATTTATTATTTATATCTTTTAAACCTTTTAATGTTGGCTCTATTATTTTCTCTATTATCTTTTTTTCTAGTTTTTCACTTTCCAATCGAGAAGGTGAGTAGGCTCCCATTCCTCCCGTGTTTTTACCTTTATCTCCCTCCAGGGCTCGTTTGTGATCTTGTGCAGTTCCAAATATTTTATAATTGATGCCGTCAGAAATTATAAAAAAACTCATTTCTTCACCTTTTAAAAATTCTTCAATTAAAATTTGTTTTGCTTCTCCAAATTTACCATTAAAAATTTCCTCAACTGCTTTTTTTGATTGATCATTGGTTTCACAAATATAGACACCTTTTCCCGCTGCTAAACCATCAGCCTTAACAACTATAGGAAATTTACACTCATTTAAGAATGAAAGACTGTCTTGAATGCTATTGAAGACACCAAATTTTGCAGTAGGAATATTATATTTTTTACATAAATTTTTTGTGAAAATTTTTGAACCTTCAAGTTGTGAGGAAATACGATCTGGACCAAATACTTTAATTTTGTTTAGTTCCAAGAAGTCGACTATTCCATCTACCAGTGGTTTTTCAGGACCTACTATTATTATGTCTATACCAAGTTCTTCTATAACTCTTTTTAATTCCTCAAAATTATTCAGTTCAATCTCAATATTTTCTGCAATAAAGCTAGTGCCTGCATTTCCTGGAAAACAGTAAATTTTGTCAATATTTTTTGATTTTTTTAAAGATGTGCATATGGCATGCTCTCTACCACCGCTTCCTATTACTCCAACTTTCATATAATTATATATAAACTATAAATCATGAAAAAATTAGCTAAATTAAAATATTTACCAAATAATTTCAAAATAATTGAAAATGGTGACCATGTTATATGTGCAGTCTCAGGTAAAAAAATTTCTTTAGATAATTTAAATTATTGGAATGTGGAAACTCAAGAAGCCTATTATTCTTATAAAGAAGCTCATCAAAAAAGAGAATCAGAAACCTAAATTATTATAATTTCCACCTATTATGTGTCCAAATCCATTGTTTTGGATTTGCGATAATCATTTTTTCTAAAATTTTATTAAGTTCTAGTGTAATTTTTTCAACAGAGTCATTTTCAGAAAATTGAATATTATCAAAAATTCTAATTTTAAAATTATCATCTATTGTTCTTTCTATATTTATAGGAACTACTTCAGCATTAAATTTTTTGATGAATTGAGCTGGTATTGTAGTTGTGAGCGCTTCTTTACCAAAAAAATCACATTTTATTCCTTCTGATACTCTTTGATCAATCATTAAAGCAATAGATGCCCCACTTTTGAACTCTCTAACCAACTCCTTGGTGCCAGAAATTCCTTTTTGAATTTGTTTTTTACAAATATAATTTTTTCTTATGTCTTCCATAAGTGGATTTAGAAATTTATTATTCAAGGGTCTATAAATCGCAGCTAAATCAATACCAGACTTTTCAATATGCATTGCCATTAACTCAAAATTATCGAAATGTCCTGATATAAAAATCACTGGTATATTTTTTTGTTTTATTTTTTCCAACCCTTTTTGATTTTCTATAATAATTTTTTTTTCAAATTTAGGAGATTGCCTAAAATTTTTGATAAAAATATATTCAGCAAAAATTTTACCATAAGTTGCCCACATACTGTTTACAATTTTTTCTTTTTCATTCTCATCTAATTCTGGGAAAGCTATAGCTAAATTAGAATGTGAAATTTTTTTCGATCTAAAATGGGGGCCAATTATTTTAAAAATAAAGCTTGAAAAAGATTTTGATAATTTTAGTCCTAATATTTTAAATAATAAAAATAAAAAAATAATAAAAATAAACTGTATAAAATATTTAATTAATTTCATTTATCTTGGTTTTTAAAAATTGAACAAGCTTATTTTCATCTTTGATTTTCATGTTTATTTCTAAGAAACTAATTTTTTCTTTAAAATTTTGAGAAATTCTTTTGAAATCTTTTTCAGTTGTAATGATTTCTGCATTATTGGAATTTGCCTTATCTATAATTTTTAAAATATCTTTATCTTGATAATTATAATGATCTGGAAAAGTAATTTCTTCAATTATTTTGAATTTATTTTTAAGTAGTAACTTTTTGAAACTATCGGGATTTCCAATTCCTGAAAAAATGATATAATTTTTATCAATATTAAATTTACTAATGTTTTCTATCTCAATATTTGACTCGAAAACTTCAATGTTTGGATTTATTTCTCTTATCTTATTATAAATATAGTCTAAATTTGAGTCGTCATTAACTGTTTTTAAAAATATTCCATGATAGTTTTTTAAAGCATTCATTTTTTTTCTTAATGGACCAGATGGTATTAAATGACCGTTTCCAATCCATTTTTCACTATCAAAACAAGCAAACTTTATATCATAATCGATCCATTTTTCTTGAAGTCCATCATCAAAAATTACCATATCAAATTTCATCTCAATAGCTTTTTTAACTATTTTTTTTCTATCACTTAGTGAGATAAAATTTGAATTATCTTTAAGAAGTTTTTGTTCATCCATTTGGTTATTATAAAATTTTTTTGCAGTTACCGGATTCATATTCATTTTCTTTAAAAGATTATATAGAAGTAATGAAGTTGGAGTTTTTCCAGTACCCCCTACGTATAAATTTCCAACACATAAAGTTTTTATTTCAGTGAATTTTTTCTTTGGGATAAGACTGGAGATAATATTATTAATTTCAACAAATATCGTAAAAGGATAAAGTAAATATGCAAAAAAATTTGGTTTTTTAAAATCCCAAAATTTCGGTTTTTTTAAAATCATTTATTAATTTCTTTATAGGTTTTATTTAAAATATCTATTCCTATTAAATGTAAATCCTTAATTATTTTTTTTGAGTTATTTTTGGAATTAAAATATTTGATAATATAGTTAATTAGCTGATTTTGATTAATTATTTTTCTTGATAAATTTTTTTTATTAAGAAACCTATAAATTTCTCTAAAATTTGAAACATTTGGACCATGCAAAACTTTACAACCATATCTAGTTGCTTCTAATGGGTTTTGACCACCATGCTCAATTAATGATCCTCCTAAAAAAATATTTTTACAAACTTTGTAGAACAATTTTGTCTTTCCATAAGAATTTACAAGATAAATATCTGTATTAGGGTCAATTTTCTTTTTAGGTTCATCTAAATGAACTTTTAGATTTAAGTTATTGAGTTCTGTCTTAATTGAATTAATTCTATTAATATGCCTTGGAATGATTATCGTTAATAGATTTTTAAATTTTTTTTTTAATTTTATGTGTGCTATTCCGCAAAACCTTTCCTCATTATAGTGAGTACTTGATGCACACCATGTTTTTCTTGATTTTATTAAATTTAGAAGATCTTTATTTAAATTAGTTTTTTCATTTTCCGATTGACTGAATTTTAAGTTACCAATTATTTTTATATTTTTAGCACCCAGTTTTTTTAAATATTTTTTAGTTTCAATATTTGATGAAAGACATAAATGAAATTTACTAAAGATTGATTTTGCAAAGTAAGAAAAAACTTTCCATCGATTAAACGATCTATTTGTGATTCGTCCGTTTAGAAGAAATATTGGTATATTTCTTTTGTATAAATTATTTATAGTAATCGGCCAAATTTCAGAGTCTATAAAAAAAGCTTTTGAGGGTTTCCAATAATTTAAAAATCTTTTAGAAACAAAATTGCAATCAATTGGAAAAAACTGATGTAATGTTTTTTTAAATTTTAAATTTTTTATTATAATTGACGAACTTACAGTATTTGATGTAATCAATATTTGTTGAATCTCTTTATTTTTTTCAAATCTTTCTACTAATGGAATAATACTTTGGATCTCACCTACACTAGCTCCATGAAACCAAATTAAATTTCCTTTATTTCTTTTTTTTGAAAAAAAACCTATTTTTTCTTTAAATCTTAATTGGTCTTCTTTACCCTTGAATAATCGAAAAATTATTATCAATGGAGAAAAAAAAAACACTAAATTTATTAAAATTTTATAAATAAAAAACATTAAGATTTTAATTGCTTATCATAAAAATTTTTATAAATAGATGATGTATTAAGTAGTTCATTATGATTTCCCTCTGCAACTACGTTCCCAGAATCAATCACATAAATTTTGTCTGAATTTAAAACCGTAGACAATCTGTGAGCAATTACAATTGTTGTTTTATTTTTTGTAAGGTAATTGATCGCTTTTTGAATTTTATCCTCTGTTTCCGCGTCTAAAGAAGAGGTGGCTTCATCTAATAGAATTATTTTACTTTTTTTAAGTATTGCTCTCGCAATCGATAATCTTTGTTTTTCTCCACCAGACAACTTCACACCATTTTCGCCTATAACAGTGTCATATCCGTTTGGCATACTTTTTACAAAATCATCACAATTAGATAATTTTGCTGCTTCAATGATTTCTTCATCTGAAGCTGTAAGTCTAGAATACTTTATATTATTTTTAATAGTATCATCGAATAAAGATATATCTTGACTTACTAATGAAATATTTTCTCTTAAAGATGAGAGTGAATGTTCATCGATTGGCTGATTATCTATATAAATTTTTCCACTTAATGGTTCATAAAATCTTGGGATAAAATTTAAAATAGTAGACTTTCCCGCACCACTATGACCGACTAGAGCAGTCATTTGATCACTTTTAAATTCTAAATTCACTTCATTTAAAACATTCTTTAAGCTTTCAGAATATTTAAAGCTTACGTTTTTAAAATTTACGTTCCCTTGATCGATTTTAAGGTGTTTATCAGAATTTTTGTCAGTATTATCCTCATCAATAATTGGCAACAATCTTTTAGCGGCTGATAAACCTTGGTGAATACCCATATTCAAAGTCGCCAATGTTCTAACGGGCTGGTAAGCTAACATCATAGCTGCCAGAAATGAAAAAAAATTATTTAATTCTAATTCACCTTTTATTATCAAGCTACCTGAATAATAAATTAACCCTCCAATCATTAAACCAGTAAGAGTCTCCATTATTGGTGTTGCTCTAGTCATAACAGTCTGGATTTTAACTACTTTATCTTTAAAGGTGTTAATAATTTTGGTTAACCTTTTATTCTCATATTCCTCCGTTTGAAAAATTTTAATTACTTTGTGATTTTTGATAATTTCGATAAAAAATGAGCTTAAAAAACCAGAGACTTCTTGAGACTCTGTGGTCACTTTACCAATTCTTTTGCCCAAAGACTTTGCAGCAATGGATGCCAAAGGTATCATTATAATTGCAAATATTGCTAACTTCCAATTTTGGTAAAACATTACACCTATAAGTCCAATCAACGTCAAACTATCTTTTGAGAATAATAGAATTGTGTCGGTTACAAGCTTCATAACCAATCCAGCGTCATAATTGATGTGCGAAAGAAATTTCCCTGTATGTTTTTTGTTCATTTTTTCAACATTTGATCTCAAAATTGATTGCATAATTTGTAATTGAAGAACTTTTTGAACTTCTCCACCAACCTGAATGAGTAATGTTTTAGCTAAATACAGAGAAGTGCCCTTAACAGCAAATGTAACTAAGATAATAATAGGAATTATTAACATTAGCTTTTGATTTTTTTCGATGAAAATCTTCTCTATAGCTGGATCAAGTAAGTAAGCAATCATCGCAGTGCTACCTGCTACTAGTATTGAAAAGAATATAGAAAGAAAAATTTTTGTTAGATGTTTCTTTGTGTATCTTTTATAAAGATCTAATAAAATTTCTAAATTAGTCATTTAATTCAATTTACCAATAAGAATGGAAATTAATATTATTAATCCCAAAACGTTATTACCTTTAAAAATTTTCAGACATTTTTCCTTATTTTCTTTATTGAAACTTATAATTTGAATAACGAATAAATGAAATAAAACTGCCATAGCTCCTATAAAAAAATAATAATTAAAATTTAATTTGATACCAGTGATAACAAAAAATGAGGTGAAAATTAAATAACATATAGATAAAAATATTTTTGGATTTTGTTTAAACTTTATTGATGTTGATTTAACTCCTATAATTTCGTCATCCTCAATATCTTGAAACCCATATATTGTGTCGTAACCCAATGTCCAAAATATGGCGCCGAGGTAAAGTATTATGGGAATAAGACTTATTTCCTCGTTAATAGATGTCCATCCTAACAGTAATCCATAATTAAAAGTTACGCCTAAAAATAGTTGAGGCCAATAGGTAAACCTTTTCATTAATGGATAAGTGAAGGCTAGGGGCATAGATGCTAAAGCGATAATAATTGTAAATAAATTAAAATTGATTAGCACTAAAAAAGCAATCAAACATAGAATTACTGAATATAGTAGGGCAAGTTTGATTGATACTTTTCCAGAGGCTATAGGCCTATTCTTAGTTCTAAATACTTTTTGATCAAATTTTCTATCAAGAATATCATTTACTATACATCCAGCAGATCTCATTAAAACAGATCCCAAAAAAAATAGTAATAAGTAAAAAAAATAAATATTTAAATCCGATGAAAAATCATACGCTAGTGTAAGACCCCATGAACAAGGCCAAAATAATAGCATGTATCCAATCGGTTTTTTAAGTCTGGTAAGTTCTACAAAAAGATTTAATTGGTTCATAAGATTTTACTTGTAAATAACAAAGCCAAGATTGATAATCAAACTGATTCGTATGAATATTGATTATACTGTAAC
>LULK01000411.1_pt1 | contig 13630 bp, 12 predicted proteins | sample 728181 | NCBI WGS metagenome assembly LULK01 (sample SAMN03860291, study PRJNA289734) | marine metagenome | biome: seawater column; feature: ocean; material: water; isolation source: Red Sea water column Station 169 - depth 10m | place: Saudi Arabia: Red Sea | collected 2011-10-15 | depth 10 m | reverse complement strand
CTCAATAGTTATTTCTAATTCGCCGGCAACACGTTGACCAAATTCATAGTCTGTTTCGTGATCAAGCTTTTCTCGGTATGCATAGCAGGGTGCTATATGATGCGTATCAATTAACAGTGGAGCAAATTGTGAGCGTCTCCATTCGTTGCCACCAACTGCCAATGCTCCCAGTGTATTACCGTGGTAGCTTTGTCGACGGGCAATTACTTCTTTCCTATTAGGCTGGCCAGTCTCAAGAAAGTATTGTCTTGCCAATTTCAAAGCTGCTTCGATTGCCTCTGACCCCCCTGAGACAAGGTAGACATGGCTTAGATCACCAGGTGCGTTAGTTACGAGTTTTGTTGCCAATTTCTCGGCAGGTTCAGAAGAAAAAAAAGACGTATGAGCATATGCCAAGACGTCTAATTGCTCATGAAGTGCTTTGATTATTTTAGGATGCGAATGGCCTAAACATGAAACCGCCGCTCCACCAGAAGCATCCAAATATTTCTTACCAGTTTCATCAAAAAGAAAACACCCATAACCTCCAGAAGCTATCGGCAATTCATCCTTTGTATGCCTAGGAAAGATGTGGCTGACCAAATTACGTTCCCACGATTTCTTAGTATTAACTTTCTCAGATTAGCTAGGTAATAATCGAAAAATTTTATGCCTTCAATAATATGAAAGAAGATAATAGTTATTCTGGCCATGGCAATGAGTATGTTTTTACGTTTGTAAAGAAACGCATCGCCTCAATCACACCTTCTTTAACAGCATTTCCACTATCTTTTATTCCACCAAAAGGTGACATTTCAATTCTGTAACCTGGCTGTTCCCAAATATTGCACGTACCCACATCCAAACTGTTTATGTATTTTATTGCTCTATTTAGATCATTTGTACAGACACCTGAAGACAAGCCAAATTGCGTGCTATTGGAGATTCTTATTACTTCTTCATCTGAGTCTGGAACTCTCACGATAGGTATTATCGGGCCAAAGGTTTCTTCCATTACCAGCTCACTATTATGGGGAACTTTATCGACAACTATTGGAGGGAGAAGAGCGCCTTGCCTACCTGGATGATATAATATTTCAGCACCTTCTTGCTCAGCCTGTAGCACTCTATTTTCAAATAGTTCAGCCGCTTGATCGTGTATCACGCAACCAAGCTGAGTTTCTGGATCTTGTGGATCTCCAAACTTGATTTTTTTGGCTTTTTCTAACACAAGTGGAACAAAAGCATCAGCTACACTTTCTTGTACTAAAATGCGTTTTATTGCAGTGCAGCGCTGACCAGAGTTTCCAGTAGCTCCCGCTACTGCAATAGTAGCAGCCTTATCCAAATCGCTGCCTGAAATATCATTACAAACAATTAACGGATCATTGCCACCTAGCTCAAGCGCCTGCCGTTTGTACCCAGCCTTTGATGCTATCAACTTACCTACGGGTACACCACCAGTAAAAGTTATAATGTCGATGTGCTCGTTTAGCATCATTTCTTCACCAATATCTTCAGGCAGGCCAGTAACAATCTGAAACATCTCTGGAGGCAAACCAGCCTCATATAAAATATCAGCCAAAGTTATAGCGGTGAGCGGTGTAAGTTCAGTCGGCTTGCATACCATACAGTTATTTGTAGCAATGGACGGGGCTATCTTATGACTTACCATATTAAGTGGGTGATTGAAGGGTGTAATGGCACTAATTGCTCGGACAGGTTCTCGCTTAGTGAAGATTTTTCTTTCTTTTCCATTATGAGTTAAATCACACGAAAATATTTGCCCATCATCGTTCATTGCTTGAGCTGCGGCGAATTGGTAAACGTCTTGTGCTCGTTTAGTTTCATATATTGCATGCTGATGGCATATCCCCAATTCTAGAGTAAGCCATTTGGCTAAGTAATCCTGTCTTTCTGCAATTATTTCACCAGTTCTTTGAAGAATCTGGCTCCGCTCATATCTACTAAGTGACGGCTTGTAGTCAGACGCAATTTTAAAGGCTTTTGCTGCGTGTTCAGCAGTACCAGCTGGTACGGTACCGACAACTTCATTTGTGTAAGGGTATTTTACTTCAATGACTTTTTCTGTAAGGACCTTTTCTCCACCGATCCGCATTCCCTCATGACGTATATCGTTGTTCTTCATTCTTTAATTTCCTCTATGATGCTGCTGCTTGTGTTGCGTAGAAAAACGCATCAAAATTTCTTAGTTTAGGTGCATTTGGCAAATCCATAACCTTATTAACAATGAATGGTACGTCCTGTTCTGTTAAACCACCGTGCGATCTAAGTGGCTCCTTTAGCGCTGCAAGATCATGCCGATCTTCACTTGTCCCAATGGTAAGATTTTCCGTTGAAATCATAACTATGTCACCAATGCGATCACCTGGCAGATCGTAATTATTAATTGCTTCATCTTTGCCCATAACTTTTAAAATTTCCGGACACGCTGCAATTCTGTTAATTATGTCATCGAGGTCACATTTATCTGGCAAATATGCTGTTGCAAAAGAACCCAACGCGCCATGATGAACAACGTAAGGATCAGTTATTGGTAAAATGACCCTTGCTTGTCCTGCGCCTAGCCACTCATCCATCTTATCTTGCATGTATATAACCGCAGGCATTTTATTATCGTCATGTTTAGGTTTCATGCCGTGGTCTGCAGTAACTACGATTGCAGCATCAAACTTTTGCAACTCGCCCAAATATCGATCAAACATTGCATAAAAATCTTTAGCGCCCTGCTCCTGTGGGGAAAATTTATGCTGGACATAATCTGTTGTTGATAGGTACATAATGTCCGGCTTCATTTCCTTTAACAATTTGATACCGGCAGCAAAAACAAACTCCGATAATTCTGCCGAATAAACCTCGGGAAGAGGCATATCCAACCAATCACTAGCATTTTCAACACCATTATTCGCCATCGATGTTTCATCTGCTCGCTCCGCTGAAAAAGCTATTGCCCTTCCCTCATCATATTTAAGGCCAGCACTCAACAGAGCGCGCAACTTATCTTTCGCCGTAACCATAGCAACGCGTGCTCCTGCCTCATAAAATTTAGAAAAAATCGTTGGTGCTCGAAGGAAGCGCACATCATTCATCATCACTTCTTCACCCGTATCAGGATCAAAAAGATAGTTTCCACAAATACCATGTATTGCAGGAGGACGCCCCGTAGCAATTGACAAGTTGTTTGGATTTGTAAAACTGGGAATTACAGAATGGGCAATTCGATCTGTACCAGTTTCACGCATAAGTTTTAAATTTGGCATCAATCCTTCAGCTATCGCTACATCCAAATATTCAGGCTCACAACCGTCAAGACAGATGGCGATAGCGCATCTTTTGGGCATTGAATAGGTTCTTTCGTTGGCAATTACATTGGGTACAAGTGTCATTTAATTTACCTTTTAAACGTTATTTAATATTACGATTGAAGCCGTTTTCTTTCTTCCAAAGCTTTTGACGGAGGTGAAGCATCGGTCACGCCCATCTCTCGAAGGCTCTCTCGTGCTGCATCAACTACTTTAAGCATTATTTGCTCGTCCATTTGTCCGATACAACCAATTCGAAAACTCTCCACGACAGTTAACTTTCCCGGATAGATAATGAAGCCTTTTAATTTCATTAAATCATAAAACCTCGTAAATTCGAAACTTGGATCTGCTGGACAAAAAAATGTCACAATTATTGGTGATAACCAGCGTTCACCCAAAAGGGTTTCAAAACCTATAGATCTCATCCCTGACACTAGAGCATTCTGATTTTTAGTATATCTGGCACCACGTCCAATTACTCCACCCTCTTTACGATGAGACTCAAGTGCTACTAAAAAAGCGGCAAGGACATGAGTTGGTGGTGTATAACGCCATTGTCCAGTTTTATTCATATGTGACCACTGATCGTGAAGGTCTAAACAAAGCGAATGACTGTTCCCTTCTGCCGCCTCCAAAGCAGACTTTCGAGCCAGAATAAATCCAAACCCAGGCACACCCTCAATACATTTGTTCGCGGATGAAACTATGGCTTCAAATTTTATTTTATTTGGCTCAACTAAAATAGCCCCAAATGCCGACATACTATCTATAAGTAGTTTTCGCCCGGCATTATATGTTGCCAAAGATATTTCCTCTATTGGATTAAGGATACCAGAACTCGTTTCACAGTGAACTGCAACAACATGCGTTATATCATTATCTGTTGCCAGAATTTCAGCAACTTCTTCCCCACGAGGCGGAAGATAATCGCCTTTATCAAGAACAATATGATCACGTTTTAGATACTTTAAAGTTTTTGCTGCTCTTTGACCATATGCGCCATTAGAAAGCACTAACACCTTTCCATCCTTTGGTACAAATGAACCTAACATAGCTTCAACTGAAAATGATCCACTTCCTTGCATTGGAACACAATCAAAACTTTCGTTACCGCTGCCCAACATTTCTATAAGTTGATCTCTCATTAGTTGGGTCATTTGCCGAAAATCGCCATCCCAACTGCCCCAGTCTTTAAGCATAGCTGACTTAGTATCATACGACGTTGTAAGCGGACCTGGTGTAAGTAAAAAAGGTTCACCCAATCGCGGCGCTTCAATTTCTGATTCTTCCAATCGCATAAAAGATCTCCATTTTAGGACTGTACTAATTATTACTTTTGAACCATACATATGTAAAATTGATAATAATTATATATATATAAGAAAATCTTATACTTATTTAAAGGCATAACTTGAGACATAATCAATTAAGAGCATTTCATTTTGTAGCTATTCACGGCAGTTTTTCGGTTGCAGCTGAAAAACTCAAAATTAGTCAACCAGCTGTATCCGACCGGGTTAAGAAATTAGAACAAAATTACGATACTCTATTAATTCGAAGACATAATAAAAAAATTACATTAACTGAAACTGGGAAAAAAATTCTAATACTAACAAAACAGTTGTTCGAAGTAGAACAACAAATTGAAGACTACATTTCGGAAACTGGACGAGAATTAGCAGGTAGCATTAGGATAATCGCGGACTCTGCCTCCCATGTTCTTAACATACTAAGTGCTTTTCGAAAAAAGTATCCAACGGTAAAGGTCATTCTTAAATCCGGAAATTCTGAAGAAGTTGAAAATGCTCTTCGAACCTTTGATGCAGATATCGGCATCATGCCAAACTTAAGCAATAAATTAGACATTGGTATGAAGTTTCTTGGCAGCAGTAAAATCATAGCATTTGGTCAACCAGAATATTTAAATCCAAATAAATCAATACTTAAAATGGCAGATGTGAAAAAGCTTCCAATTATTTTTAGAGAGACAGGCTCAACCACTCGAAAGATTGTTGAGGAAGAGGCAAAAAAGCAAGGCGTACGACTGAGACCCGTAATAGAGGTTGAAGGCCGTGAGGCAATGCGAGAACTTGTAGCCTCTGGTGCTGGAATAGGTTTTATCTCTGAAGCAGAATTCGTCACCGATAACCGGGTAGTTACAGTCAGTCTTCAGGGAAAAGGTTTGATTATGAACGAGACCGTTGCTTATCTCAAACAACGAAGCAACGTCCGTGTAATTAAAAACTTTCTATCAATGGTAAACAAACATATATCAATGAATACTTCTTAATGTTTCAGACATTTTCTTTACTAATTTTGGCATGCGTTTTCGCGGGACCCCAGAAAAACCAAGAACCAAGGCAGTTCTCTCAATAGGTTGCAGGCAATATACTGATAAAGGTAAACTCTCTATACCTTTGCCTAATAAAGCCTCATAGGCTATTTGATCCTCAATAAGAGTATCTCTTCTATCTCGGTAAAGACGTCGCATCTTTCTAATATGCTCTGCAAAACGTCCATCATTTATAAATTGGGCAAGTGCAGCTTCTGTTATTGGAGAAGCATTCTGACCCAGCAGGTTCGTCGCTTTAGCAAAGGTTTCAATTAACCATTCTGGAACTACCACATATCCTAGCCGAACCGCTGAGCATAAGGCTTTTGAGAAGGTACCAACGTAAAACACCCTCCTCTCTTCATCCAAGGCGCTTAACGCCGGCAATGGACGTCCTCTATATCTAAACTCGCTGTCGTAGTCGTCTTCAATTATCCATGAATTATTGTTACCTGCAAATTTCAGCAAAGAAAGTCTTCTGGCCAAACTCATTGTGATACCTAGTGGATGCTGATGCGAGGGAGTAGCAAATATTAACTTTGGGATGTCAAAATTATTTTTGGCGTAGTCTAAATCAAGACCCTCCGCATCAATTGGTACGGGCATTACATTTGCACCCATTGCCGTCATCACATCTCGCCCAGCAATATGACCTGGATTTTCATACCAGACGGTATCGCCAGCCTTTAAAAGTGCAAACGAGATTAGAACAAAAGCTTGTTGGGCTCCCGAAGTTATTACTATTTGCTCTGCATCCACTCTTAGGCCTCTCGCATCAGCAAGATGTTGAGCTATTGATCTTCTTAAATCTCTAGACCCATTTAAGCTTCCATAGCCTAAATTGTAACGACCACTTTCTGACATGGCATTGAATAGATATTTGTTCCAACTTTTTATTGGAAATCTATCAAGTGCAGGCAATCCAGGTCTAAACGGCGCTGTCTCTCCGTATCTAATTGTAGCCTTGGACAAATTGATCGGGTCTACCCTATCGGGCAGTTTACCCTCCACCTCTGCGGGCTTCACCATGACGGACTTTAATTTTTTATAGCTAAAAAATTCAAGATCTTCACTTACAAAAGTGCCAGAGCCAGTTTTTGATTTTAGATATCCCTCTGCTATTAATTGCTCATAAACAGACTTAACTGTTATACGAGAAATACTTAAATCTTCAGCTAACTCTCTTGAAGAGGGCAATTTTTGTTTAGGCTTTAAAATACCATCAAGTATTAAGCCTCTTAAAAAATTCTCTACTTGTTTGTATAATGGTACCTTTAAATTTCTGTCGATTTCAACAGTTGATAAAAGTGCTCCACTTGCAGACTTAGACATAAAAAATCATTAATTGGGTATAAATTTGGTCGAAATTGGGTCTATAAATTAATCCCACTTTATTATAGGACCTTAAATATGGAAACCCTTTTCTTACGATTTGAGAAGTTTCCGAATATTTTGAGGCAAATTGGATTTTTTTAATGTTCGAGAATTTTAGCTTATTCAAGCGAACTAGTGAATTAGAAAGTAAAATAGACCAATTCTTTGATAAACTGGCAGAGGCATCGGTAATATATCGACTAGCAGTTCGAGGTTATCTGCGTGAGGGTGTATCCGAGGAATTTAAAGAACGTTTAGACACAGTGGGAGAACTGGAGACGCAAGCAGATAGTTTGCGCCGTGATATTGAACAAAAATTATATAAAAACATACTTATCCCAGATTCTCGGGGAGATGTTCTTGGGCTAATTGAAACGGCAGATGATGTTCTAACACTATTCCAAAGCTCACTTTGGGCTTTTTATATAGAAAAACCCGTGATTCACGATCAGTTTACAAGTGGGTACAAGCATCTAACAAATATGGTCATTAAGGCGGTTGATGAGTTAGCCCTTAGTTGCCAGGCCTTTTTCCGTAATCCACATGCAGTACCCTCTCACAATGCGAAGGTCACTCTTTATGAAAAAGAGGCGGACAAGGTCAGCAGTGATTTAAAAGTACAAATTTTTGAATCAAAAATTAAGTTAGTTGAAAAACTTCACCTTCGAGACTTTGTAAACGGAATAGACGGAATTGCAGATCATGCTGAGGATGTGGCCGACAGGCTGTCTATTTACGCAATAAAAAGACTGACATAATTGTGATCGATCCAATCATTTTATTATTCCTGTCCAGCGGTTTATTTCTAGGTTGGGCACTTGGAGCTAACGATGCAGCCAATGTTTTTGGGACTGCAGTTGGAACAAAAATGGTCAGCTGGCGAAACGCCGCAATAATCTGTTCAATTTTTGTAGTACTTGGCGCTGTTATTTCTGGCGCCGGCACGTCTCAGACATTGGGCAAACTTGGCGCTATAACAGCTCTGCCCGGCGCATTTATGACTGCACTTTCAGCAGGCTTTTCAGTTTTTGTCATGACCAAGTCTGGTCTTCCGGTCTCCACATCTCAAGCAATAGTTGGCGCAATAATTGGATGGAATGTTTTCTCAAATCAGGCAACTGACACATCGACGTTAACAAAAATTTTAAGCACTTGGATCATTTGTCCCCTATTAGCGGCAGTAATAGCAATCGTATTGTTAAAATTATCAAAATACTTTGGTAGAAGATTAAAAATAAGTTTGATACGATCAGACGCATATAAAAGAATTGCACTCATTTTTGCGGGAGCTTTAGGAGCCTACTCTTTGGGTGCCAATAATATAGCAAACGTAGTTGGTGTCTTTATACCTGTGCAACCATTAGCTGAGTTGACCATCGGATCTATAAATTTTTCATCAACCCAACAGTTATTTCTTCTCGGAGGCCTAGCCATCGCGCTGGGCGTTTGTACTTATTCTAAAAAAGTCATGATGACTGTAGGGAGTGATTTAGGTCAACTTTCATCTACATCAGCTTTAATTGCAGTGATTTCCCATTCTATTGTTCTATTCCTTTTTGCCTCACAAGGACTTGAAGCATTGTTATTAAAATACGGACTTCCAACAATTCCGTTAGTGCCGGTTTCAAGTTCACAAGCGGTAGTTGGGGCAATTTTTGGTATATCCATCTTGCAAGGTATTACAGCAGTAAAATGGCATGTATTAGGAAAAATAATAGCTGGCTGGATCGTTACACCAGTTGTAGCAGCTCTGGTATGTTTCATTGGTTTGTTCTTTTTACAAAATGTTTTTGGCCTCGTTGTGGTTTAAGTTTTATAGATATTGAAATAAAGTGGGCTTAATAAATTTTATAAAATGGGTCTAGATACTACACCCATTAAGAATAGATATAGAGCGTAAATTGAGATTATCTTCGGTATCTTCGCCCACTAAAATATAATTAAAAACATTTAAAATTGTAGATTGCATTTATGGTAATGATAGAAAATTACACATATCCCAACGGGTTAAAACTACTTTCAAGTTGGCAATCGGGTGATCCCAAAGGTCGAGAGACCATGAAAGAGATTTTTGATGCTGCGATCCAAGGTGAATTTGATGAAAATTTTTCAATATTAGCACCCAATGATGAAATCCACTCTACAGCATCAGTTCACATGCTCGCTCTATCAATCCTACATGATCTCTATGGGGTGCAATCAAAAGAGTACTACTGCACCGACCCATATAGATATGTCCGTGCAAATCTGACTGTAGGTAGATTGCTGGGCGTAAAGAAACTTTACATGACTTGGGCACTTTATGCTTTTAGCTGTGAAGCAGTTGGCCAGAAAATGATGTACCCAGATAAATTCCCACCGGGATCAGATCCTGATGAACCTCTTATAAATAAAGAGAATTGTTTTTTGCTAGATACGCCAGATTTTACTTCTGGGATACCAAAAATTGTAGATGATATTTTACGGGTGACTGAAGAATTGACTGGTATGGAGCCATTGTTACAAATCTCGGCACCATATAGTTTAGCTGCCGATATTTACGGTCAAGAACCCCTACTTGCCGATGTGGTGAATGATCCAGAACATGTAAACAAATTATTAGATCACTTAGCAGACCGAATTCTAATACCATGGATAGAACACCATTTGGCTGTATTTCCTAATGGGTGGGTTGAACTATCTGATGCCTCTGGTTCTCCATTTTTTATTGGCCCGGAAAATTGTAAAACTATGTCGATCAGGTCAATACAACGAATGGATAACGGAAACTTGTGGAATGACAGAGTATTTGACTGTAATTATCGAGGCGATCATGTTGCTAATGTTGCAAAAAAAGTCAGAGGATCACGCCGTAAGTCAAGTGGATCTACCAGTATTTCAAAAGTAGATCTTGAGGAATTAACTGAAATTAAATTCAGCGTTTGCAGAAAATTCATGATGCGGCTGGAGGCTGATAAAGTTGACGTTAGTTTCTATAAAAACCAATCTCTCACGAGGAATATACCTCTCACGACGGGTATTGGATCAGCAGAGGTTGATAGGAACAGCATAGAAGACCTAGAATTGGCAAAAACACTTCTCAGTTCAGCAGCAGCAGCATATGTGGCAGCAATTCGGGAGGTTTGCGAAGGTATAGAACTTCCTAAAAATAATTTTGTAAATGAACCTTGGCCAAGTCATTTATATTTTGAAGACGTAAATGGTGAAACACAATTTGAATTAGTTGAACTAATCCTGAAGGAAGTTTACCGACAGCCGAAATTTAAGAAAAAATTATCTTGGCATTCCTAGAATTATTTCAAGGTTTAATAAAAAATTGATCGGCCGCACGATTTTCCCCAAGCGTCTCTCGGCAGACATTAGTAAAAGTGTCTATCAACCTGGTTGGTATGGCTCTACTTGTCATAGCGATACCATACTGAGCGGTTGGTACGTTTTCCACAAAAGGAAGATACGCTAGTTCATTTCCATCATAGGCACGTTCAAAAAGTGGCCTCATTATAAATATCGCATATCCCTCACCTGCTGCTACTAAGCTTCGGGCAAGTTCATAAGATTTAGTTTGATACCGTACCTTTGGACGAAGATTAAACTTGGAAAAAAAAGATAGAAAGAATTGCTGGGTAATCGGTAAGCTCAAGGAGATCATATCTCTATGTACTAATTCCGTTAGAGAAACAGCCTGTTTTGATGCAAGAGGATCATTTTTTGACACTAGAACATAGGGCTCTGCCTCTATAAGAGTTTCAAATTCAACGGAAGGACTGGGCGACATATTATAGGCAAGTGCCAGATCAATAGTGCCTTGTGATAACATAGTATTCAGCTCTCCTAAATCCGCTTCATGTACCTCCAGTGAAATATCCAGATCCCGATCTTTTAATGCTTGCAAAATTAACGGAATGATAAAAGCAGCTGTTGGAGTAAAACAGCCAAGTTGGATCGTTCCATTTAATGTGTTGCTTAAGTTCATTACATTGTGTTCAAATTCTTCAGCTCCTTCCATAAGAACTTTTGCTCGGGCTATAAATCGCTTTCCATCTGGAGTAAGAACTAATTTATTTGGCCGATCTCGGAGAAATATTTTCAAACCATAATTCTCTTCAACCTTTTGAATTGCGGCACTAAGCGCAGGTTGGGAGATTGAAATATGATCAGACGCAGCTTGAACACTTCCGTGTTCCGCAACCGCTAGAGTGTAAATTAAATGACGAAATGGGATCAATATAGATTTTCCTGATATTAAATCAAAATTTATCTGACTTTACAAATAATTGTTACAATTGCAACCTAGAATACGAATCGTATGGGAGCACTTTTAATAGTGAATTTCGGTTCTCCACTGATACTTTAATCAGTGCATATGGGGGGAGACAATTTGGCGGGGATAACACTCAAGGGTGTCACTAAGACGTATGGATCTCAAAGTGTATTAAATGATATTAACCTAGATATAGCTGACGGTGAATTCCTCACACTTGTTGGCCCATCAGGTTGCGGAAAATCTACTACATTAAGAATAATTGCCGGCCTGGAAACACAGTCTACTGGTGACGTGTTCATTGACGGTTCTACTGTTAACGAAACCAGGCCTAGCAAACGTGATTTAGCAATGGTTTTTCAATCCTATGCTCTTTATCCCCACTTGACAGTACATCAGAACCTCATAACCCCGCTAAAGCTTAGAGATTTAACAGCCCTTGAGAGAGTCCCTTTATTCGGACATCTAATGCCTGAGCGTAGTAAGAAAATGTCGACTATTTCTGCTGAAGTCCAAAAAGTGGCTGAAATTTTGAAAATTGAGCCACTTTTAGATAGAAAACCAGGTCAACTATCTGGAGGTCAAAGACAGCGGGTTGCTTTAGGACGGGCAATGGTAAGAAACCCAGCGGCTTTTCTTATGGATGAACCATTGTCAAATTTAGATGCAAGCTTGAGAGTGCATATGCGCGCTGAACTTTCCGAATTACACCGGGAACTTAAAGCTACATTTATTTACGTCACTCACGATCAGGCTGAAGCACTTACAATGTCAGATCGGATAGCGGTTATGATGGATGGAGATTTATTGCAGCTTGGACCTCCAGACGAGGTTTACGAAAACCCCACCGACATCAGAGTAGCCGAATTCATCGGAAGCCCTAAAATGAATATTTTACCTGCCTCTTGTGATGCTAAAGGCTCAGTGGATTGTCTTGGTCAGAAAATAAAAATTACCCTTACGAATAATAAGAAACAATCTCTATCTATAGGTATTAGGCCAGAGCACTTGGTTTTGCAATCTGGTGCTAAAAGCTCTTTTTCAGGTAAGCTAACCTACAAGGAAAATCTTGGGTCTGATGTATTTCTCCATCTAGATATGGGATTGGGAAATCAAAAGGTAGTAATTCGCACCGATCCCCAAGACGCAAATTCTGCAAAAATTGGTGAGAAAATTTCTTTTGGAGCAAACCCAAATAAGTATCTCGTGTTTGATAATGACGGCAAGCGAATTGATGCAAAACGAAAGGGCAAGGATTAATGCAGAACTCCAAAGTGCATTTTTGGTTCATCGCGCCTGCACTATTGCTTATGTTTATCTTACTGATCTTGCCAGTAATTGTAGCTGCAACGCTTTCAATGACAGATTACAGTTTGGGCAATAGCTCTTTCAATTGGGTTGGCACGGACAATTACGAAAAATTATTTTCGCGACGAAGCTATGCGAAAATGTTTAGTGCCTCCCTCACATATGTTCTTATAGTTGTACCGATATCAGTTGCATTAGGCTTGGGATCGGCTTTGCTTATTTCGAGCCTCCGAATTGGTAACGAATTGTACAAGGCAATTTTCTTTTTGCCCGTGATGGCGACGCTACTTGCCATGGCAATTGTTTGGGAATTTGCGTTAAATCCAATTATGGGTGTCGTTAATGATATCCTTCGATCAGGATGTGACAAAAGGCTAATTTACGGTTTTTTTACTGGTGCGTGGTATGGAGCTGATCCGTTGCAAAGTTGGTATGGTACAGCTTGTGCAGATAGGTTTCCTATATGGTTAGGCGACAAAAGGTATGCTCTAGGGACGATTGCATTTATCGGCATTTGGCAAGGATTTGGTTTCAACATGGTTTTATATCTTGCCGGCCTTACATCGGTGCCACGCGAGCTTTATCAGGCAGCTCACATGGATGGCGCGGACAGTGCTTGGGAACGCTTCAAATTAGTAACTTGGCCGATGCTAGGTCCCACACATGTTTTTGTAATAACCATTTCCTCTATAAGATCATTTCAAGTTTTTGATACCGTCGAAGCTCTAACTGAGGGCGGACCTTCTAAATCAACATATGTTATGGTTTACGCCATGTTTGAAAAAGGCGTCCGTCAAAATCTTTTAGGCATTGGATCTGCGATCACAATTGTATTTTTGGCGTTCGTCTTAGTCCTAACACTAATCCAGGTCTATTTTGTTAACAGGAGGGTTCATTACTAATGGAATTAAGGGCTTCCTGGTTAGGTGAATTTCTAAAGCACAGCGTTTTGCTAGCTGGTGCAATTGTTGTGCTTCTACCCTTTTATTTAATGCTTTCATATTCTCTTAAGTCTCCATCAGAAATCGAAACAAATACAGGAGGCTTTAC
>LULK01000947.1_pt1 | contig 13649 bp, 15 predicted proteins | sample 728181 | NCBI WGS metagenome assembly LULK01 (sample SAMN03860291, study PRJNA289734) | marine metagenome | biome: seawater column; feature: ocean; material: water; isolation source: Red Sea water column Station 169 - depth 10m | place: Saudi Arabia: Red Sea | collected 2011-10-15 | depth 10 m | reverse complement strand
TAATGGAGTATTTAATGTTGTAAATGGTTATGGCCCAACTGTTGGAGCAGCCTTATCTGAACACCCAGATGTGGCTATGATGTCATTTACTGGTTCAACCAGAGCAGGCATTGCTGTAGCGCAAGCTTCTGCTGTATCTGTTAAACGTGTACATCAAGAGCTTGGAGGAAAATCTTCAAATATAATTCTTGATGATGTGGTTGATTTAGAAAAATCAGTAAAAGGCGGCGCAGGACATTGTTTTCTAAACTCAGGACAATCTTGTAACGCTCCAACAAAAATGCTTGTATCTGCAAAGAATTATGATAAAGCTGTAGATATAGCTGTTGCTACTGCAAATGCTACTACTGTAGGCGATCCAAATGGTGAATTTAGAATTGGACCAATTGCAAACAAAACTCAATATGAAAAAATTTTAAAATTGATAGAAATCGGCATTGAAGAAGGTGCAACATTGGTTGCTGGAGGACCTGAAAAGCCAGATGGATGTGGAACAGGTTACTATATAAGGCCAACAGTTTTTTCAAATGTTACAAATGATATGACAATTGCCAAAGAAGAAATATTTGGTCCTGTTTTAGTGATGATCAAATATCATACTGAAGACGAGGCTATTAATATTGCGAATGATACAGAATATGGTCTAGCAGGTTATGTTCAAGGAGAACCTGAGCATGCAAGACAAGTAGCCCGTCAAATCAGAGCTGGCCAAGTTATTATTAATGGTGGTGCCAGGGGAACAGGAGCTCCGTTTGGAGGCTATAAGGCTTCAGGAAACGGAAGAGAACATGGTGTCCATGGTCTAGAAGAATGTCTTGAAACGAAAGCTATTATTGCTCCATAGCAAGTTAATCTAGTAAATCTGGCTGCATTTTAACAATCTTATCAAATGCTGGTTGATAACTTGCCCATGCAGCTATGTCATTAGCAATGAATTCTCTTGTTTTAACCGCTGTCTCATGAGACACAGAAATTGGTTTTCCTGCAGCTTCAGCCATTAACTGAGCCTGACAACATCTCTCCATTGACATATAAAACCACAAAGCAATGTCAACAGATGGTCCTGTGGTCAAAATGCCATGATTTTGCAGAATCGCAACTTTTTTTTCACCTATTGCTTTTGCGATTTCGTCACCTTCGTCAACCTCTTCAACAACACCAGAAAAATCTTTATAAATGCCCTGATTTTCATAAAATGCACAAGCATCTTGAGATATTGGATCAAGTAATTTGCCTAGAGTTGAAAAAGTTCTACCATAAATTGAATGGGAATGTGCAGCTGCATTCACATCTGGCCTTGCTTTATGTAATCTAGAATGAATTGCAAATGCAGCCACATTTACATCTTTGCTACCCTGTACAACTTTTCCATCATGATTTACTAAAAGAAGGTCAGAAACTGAAATTTGAGAAAAATGAACTCCAAGGGGGTTTACCCAAAAATGATCTTTGAATTCAGGATCTCGATAAGTAATATGACCTGCTACACCTTCATTGAATCCAAAATAATCGAATAGTCTAAACCCAGCTGCTAGTTTTTCTAACTGATTACGTCTTTCCTCAGCGGGACTGGAAAACTCTTGGAAAACAAGCCCTTTTTCTTTTAGTGGCAACCTTCCGTCGGTTGTATCTATTTTAATTGGCGTAACATTTGACATAGTTTTTATTCTCCTGTGCTCTTTAATGTTAAAATAGCTTATCAAATTAATTTGTAAATATGAAATATAGAATTGAAAAAGATAGCCTTGGAGAAGTTAAAGTTCCTGCAAATGTATTATGGGGAGCTCAGACACAAAGAGCTGTTAATAATTTCCCTATAAGTGGAATAAAAATGGATTTTCCTTTTACTAAATCGTTTGTTTCATCATTAGGCCTCATAAAAGATGCTGCAGCTAGGGCTAATCTGAGGTTAAAGTTAATATCATTCAAAAAATCAAAAGCTATTTCTAAGGCATCAAAAGATTTTCAAACTGGTTCTGGTACAAGTTCAAATATGAATGCAAATGAGGTTATTGCATCATTAGCGACTAAATATTCCAAAACAAAAATTGATCCAAATGATGATGTAAATATGAGTCAAAGTAGTAATGATGTAATTCCTACAGCTATAAAGATAAGTGCACATAATGATTTAACAAAAAAACTATTTCCTAAACTTGATGATCTTATTGAAACAATAGAAAAAAAAGCTAATTCATTGAAAGGGGTTATTAAAACAGGAAGAACACACTTAATGGATGCAATGCCTATTGATCTTGCAGAAGAACTAAAAGCGTGGTCAAGTCAACTTCAATCATCTAAAGAAATGTTACGTGTCATTGAAAAGAAATTTCTTGAATTACCTCAAGGCGGCACGGCTATTGGAAGTGGTATCAATGCTCATAAACAATTTTCTAAATATTTTGCTCAAGAAATTACTAAACTCTCTGGATATAAATTTAAGCTAACTCCAAGTAAAAATTTTTATCATGAATTAAGTTCACAGGATTGTTCTGTTCAATTATCTGGAGAACTGAAAAATCTTGCTATCATATTAATGAAAATATCTAATGATTTAAGATGGATGAATAGTGGCCCATTGACAGTCCTTTCTGAAATTGAATTAAAAGCACTTCAGCCAGGAAGCAGCATAATGCCAGGTAAGGTTAACCCAGTAATTCCTGAAGCAGTTGCAATGGCCTCTGCTGATGTAATTGGTAATGATGTAACGATAACAATAGCGGCTCAGTCAGGTAACTTTCAATTAAATGTTATGTTGCCAGTAATAGCTTATAACCTTTTAAAAAGTATTAACCTTTTGTCAGGAGCAATGAATGTGTTATCAAAAAAAGCGATTAAGAGTTTTAAAGTAAATAAAAAAAATTTAGAATTATCATTATTAAAAAATCCTATGTTAGTTACTGCACTAAATCCCATAATAGGATATGAAAAAGCTGCTGCTATAGCTAAAAAAGCCTATAAAGAAAATAGGCCAATTATTGATGTAGCAGCACAAGAAACTAACATAACAAAAGCAAGACTTGAAAAAATACTTGCTCCCTCAAAACTTTCTAAAGGTGGCATATAGCATTGACTGATTTATGTAAAATTAGCTGTGAGGCATGTGTAGATGGGGCAGAAAGTTTGAATGAATCGCAAATTCAAGAACTGTTAAGTCAGATACCATCATGGCAAATATATGAAGAAGATGGAATTAAAAGATTAATTTGCTCTTTTGCTTTTACAAGCTATGAAGATTCAGTTAAATTTACGAATAAGGTTGCAAAACTTGCTGAACAAGAGGATCATCATCCTGAAATAGTTTTAGAGTGGGGAAATGTAACTGTCATATGGTGGTCTCATAAGATAAAAGGTCTCCATAATAATGATTTTATTTGTGCAGCTAAAACTGACCAAATAATTACTAATTAATGTAGTGTGGAACAAAACGAAAAACCACATCAATCGCTAGCATGGATTGCTACAATATTTCTAATATTTGCCGCCATATTGGCAAGTTTTGTACCAGAATTAGAATATCATCATTGGGCCTTCATATCTGCAAATGCTCTATGGACTTATGTTGGATGGCTTTGGAAGGAACAATCTTTAATAGTTCTTAATGCTGGATTAGCACTAATTTATGTTTTTGGTCTAATTGCTTAATTATTATTTTTTAAGTCCAGTCTTGCTATAATCTCATAAAATTAAAATCCGCTTTATTTATTAGATAACATAATGGAACAAGTAGAACAGATATTTATTCATGGAGAAAATGCTAAGATTGGCTCACAATGTGTCATTTCAAAAGATGTTTATATTGATGAATCTGTTTCAATAGGTAACAGATGTAAAATACAGAATTCAGTTTCTGTTTATAAGGGTGTTGAAATAGATGATGATGTATTTGTTGGACCAAATGCTTGTTTCACAAATGACTTAATTCCTCGAGCATTCAATCAAGATTGGAAAATTTCAAAAACATTTGTTGGAAAAGGTGCAAGTATAGGAGCAAATGCAACAATTATTTGCGGTGTTACTATAGGTAGCTATTCAATGATTGGTGCTGGAGCTGTTGTTACAAAAGATGTTCCAAAATATTCACTTGTAGTTGGCAATCCTGCCAAAGTTGTTGGAATGGTAGATAAAAATGGGAACAGAAAAAGTAAATAAGTTCATTCACGAGATTAACATAGCAATTATATGATTTAAATTATTGCAAATTTAAATTAGATTAATAATGTTATTACAACAAAATGAAAGAAAATCAAAATGAATAAGAAGATTTTTGTTGGCCCAGTTGAAGTAGCTGGTTATGCAAGGAACCTTGCTGAGGGCTTTAGAGAATTTGGTTTTAAGTGTGATCATATATCATATGAACAACATCAATACGGATACTCGAGTGATGAAAATCTATCTATATTTATTAAACTTTCAAGATTTTTTAAAGATCCTGATAAAATCTTTTTAAAGATACCTTTTGTTAATTTTATTTGTATTTTTATTTCTGAAATTTTAATCACTATTTGGTCATTGCTTGCAATATTTAAATATGATGTTTTTATATTTATTTATGGAAGATCCTTACTAAGATTTAATCTAGATTTGCCAATTTTAAAATTACTCGGGAAAGTTGTAATTTCAAATCTTTCTTTTGGTTCAGAATCAAGACCACCATATATAGATGGGTTTGCAAATTTATTTAAGAAATCAGGTGAACGCGATTACAAAAAAATTGCTAGATATTCAAATATAAAAAGTAGGATGATTAGATTTCATTTTAGATATTGCAGTTATGTAATTGGTGGAATTTCATCGACTTCGCAATTTGCTACACAACCTTTTATAAATAGCTTTATGGTTGGATTTCCATTAAGATTTCAAAAAAATATTGACGACCCCGACTTAAGAAACAGTTCCTGTAATATAATTTCAATTCTTCATGCTCCAAGCCATTTAAAAGCAAAAGGAACTTCAAAAATTTTAGGCGCTATTGATAATCTTAAAAAAAAAGGATATTTAATAGATTTTAAGCTAATACAGAACATGCAAAATCATCAAGTCATAAGTGCCATAAAGGGATGCGATTTTGTAATTGATCAAACTTATTCTGACACTCCCATGGCGGGACTTGCATCAGAGGCTGCATTGCACGAAAAGCCTTCAATAGTCGGAGGGTATGGCCTTAAATATCTAAAAAAATATGTAGATGAGGAGTTCTGGCCTCCAGTTAAAGCATGTTCACCAGATAATTTAGAAAAAGCCATTGAAGATTTAATAACTAATAAGGATGAAAGATTAAAATTAGGCTCTTTAGCAAAAAAATACGCTCTTGAAAAAAGATCAAATACAGTAATCGTAAAATCTTTTTTAAAGATTATTAATAACGACATTCCTAAAAATTGGTGGTTTGATCCTAAAGAAATTAATTTTGTATTTGGATCGGGACAAACACAAAACGAAACAAGAAATATTGTAAGAACCTTGATTTCAAAATATGGTGATACATCTCTTAATCTTGATCATAATCAGACACTAAAAAAATCATTTCTAGAACTTACCAAAAACAATAATTAAATGTTAAGAAGCTTTATAAAAGATAGCGCTATTTATGCAATACCTCAGATTTTTTCTAAGGGTATTAATCTTATTTTGTTGCCACTTTATACAAGGATTCTATCTCCAAATGAATACGGTTCATTAGATTTACTTTTGATATTTGCAGCAATTATAAATGTAACAATTGCTCTTGAGGTTTCTCAAGGACTTTCACGATTTTACATAACAGAAAATGATTTAAAGAAAAAAAAACAATATGCATCGTCAGCATTATGGTTTACATTTGGGGTGTATTCAATTCTTAGTTTTTTAATTTTCATCTTCGCTGATAATTTATCCTCAATAATTCTTGGAAAAAATGAAATGTCATCTACTCTTAAAATTGGAGGTGTCTATATTTTTATAAATGGACTATATTATTTAATTCAACATCAGTTTAGATGGCAATTTCAAAGTAAGGATTTTGCCATAGCAAGTTTTCTAATGTCTTTTTCAACTCTATTTTCAACCGTTATCATGACGTATTGCTTTAGCTTTGGACTAAATGGAGTAATAGCAGGTCTAATTATTGGTAATTTTGTTGGAGCTATTTTTGGTCTATTAAAATTATCTGGCACAACTTTTTCGTTTGTTTTTAGTAAAGATCTTCTAATCAAAATGTTAAAGTTTTCTTTCCCATTAGTTTTTGCAAGTTTGGCTGTCTGGTCAAGTCAGTATATAGATCGAATCATGATTAATTATTTCTTAGGGACAGATCAATTAGGAATTTATAGTATGGGTTTTAGAGTTGCGAGTATAATTGCTTTAACAACCATAGGAATTCAAAGTGCTATCACACCATTAATATATGATAATTATCAAGATGAAAAATCAAAAGAAAGTCTAGCAATCATTTTTAGATTATATTTTATTTTTGCTGTATTCATTTGCATGACACTTTTTATATTCATTGATAATCTTATGAATATATTTGCAACTGGAGAGTTCTTTTCCGCAAAAGATGTGGTCTTTTTTCTTGCTCCATCTATATTATTGTCAAATATTTTTCTCTTTTTTCCTGGTATAGCAATTGTTAAAAAAACTTATCTAATACTAACAATTAATGTTATTGGAGCTCTTTCAAATTTAATCCTTAATCTTATTTTAATTAAAAAATATGGGATCACAGGAGCAGCTTACGCAACATTAATATCTTCTGCTATAGCGGGATCAATGTATGTACTATTAAGCCAGTACTTTTACAAAGTACCTCATGAATGGAAAAAAATCATTATGATATCTGCATTATTTTTTGTACTTATTATTATTAACGATCAATTGAAATTAAATTTTGATTATAAAATTATAATAAATTCTATAATTCTTTTTTTATATTTGTCACTTACGATTTTGTTAGGCATTATCAAAAAAAATGAAATTGAAGACTTACTAGGTGTAATAAAGCTGTTAAAAAAGTGACAGATAAGTTGAATAGACACAATAAGATTTATAATAAAGTACAATACCCTTAAAAAATTATTTAAAATTTATAAAGTACAACATGATTTTTGACTCACTTACACATGTTACTGAAAATGGAACATGGTTCAATACAAACCATGACGCAGGCACTCAAAGATTAGAAGAGGAACTAAAAAATAATAATGTTAAAGGAGCATTGTTATCCGGCACTCCTTATCATAATGATTTTTGCTATAACTATTGTAAGGATAACGACAGATATGATTTACATTTTGCTCCAGCTTTAATGGATGGTGATCTAAATAATCTTGAAGAATTTACAGAAAAATATCAAGCAAAATTTTTAAAAATTCATCCACGATGGCTAAACGCAGACGTAGATTCAAAAAAAATACAAAAAATTTTTTATTTCTGTCAGGAAAAAAAGATTAAAGTATTGTTATGTACTGTATTCAACAGGGCATTATCAATAAGTCCCACACATACATTAGCAAAGATTAGTAGCAACTTCCCAAATTTAAAAGTAATTTTTGTTCATGGCGGACACACAAACCTTTTGTCTGTTGCTGAAAGTATAAGAAATAACGAAAATATATTACTTGATCTATCTTTTACGTTATCTCGATATTACGATAGTTCGCTTGGACTAGATATAAATTACCTAATTAGAAATTTTGATAAGCGAATATGTATTGGTACCGATTTTCCTGAAAATTCATATGAGGATGTATTTAAAGCGATAAAGTTTTTAAATCATGATATCGATGGATTAAAAGAAAAAGGTATTTTAGGGAAAAATATTTTTGAGTTTCTAGAAATTGAATAATTTAGATAAAGAAAAATATATTAGTCGTTACAATGAAAGACTTGAGGAGTTTGGATATGATCCTCGTTCGTTAGGATGGGGAACTGGTGGAATTGAAAGACAACATATTAGGTTCAGGAATCTTTTAGAAATAAAAAAATTCACAACTAATGAAGTTTCGTCAGTATTGGATATTGGTTGTGGATTTGGAGATTGCTGTGAATATTCGAAAAAAATGAATCCTAAAATTGAGTATACTGGAATTGATATCAATCAATCATTAATAGATATCGCAAAAGACAAATATCCTGACGGCACTTTTTTCTGTGGAGATATAGTTGAAAAAGAATTTTGTGATTTAATTTCAAATAATCGTGAAAAAGAATTTGATATCGTTATCTCTTCTGGCATATTTAATTATAAATTAACAAATGAAAATCAATATGACTATATTTGTAGAATGTTAAAAATTATGTATTCTCTATCAAAAATTGGAGTTGCTGCTGATTTCTTATCAGATCAAGTTGACTTTATGCATGATGGAGCATTTCATACAAATATCGATAGTTTATATGTCAAAACAAGAAACAAAATTACAAAAAAATCAATATTCAGGAATGATTACTTAGATTATGAATTTACCTTATACTTACTCAAATAAAATATGTCAAAAAAATTAAGATCAAAGATAATATCTGAAATAATTGAAAATAGGATCAGTACAGTTGAGGTATGTGATATCTTAAATAAATCTGGATCTATTGAGGGGGTATCACCTTTATCTCCCGGTCTGTTCGCTGTAGGAGAAGCTTTTTATGTATATGCCAACGAAGAAAGTAACTATGACTTACATTTACAGATTTCTGAGGCTCCTGAAAATAGCATTGTTTTCATTGACGTAATCAATTGCAAAGGAAGAGCTCCTATTGGCGATATCATGGCAAAGTATTTACATCTTTACAGGAAAGTAAAAGCAATCGTTGTTAATGGACCCGTAAGAGATGCTCACACTCTAATTAAAGAAAAAAGACCAATATGGTGTAAGGGCGTAACACCAATAGGGTGCTTTAATGAACATCGAGCTGCGACTAAAGAATCTATTGCAATTGCAAAAAAATCAGCAAATAAATTTAATGACTCTATTATTATTTGTGATGATTCTGGAATAGCAATTATTCCAAAAAAAGAAGTTACAGATAATATTTTAAAAAAACTTAGATGGATTGAACTACAAGAAGATATTTGGTACCACTGTATTGACACGTTGAAGTGGGATACATATCAAACTATTGCAAAGAAAGATTATTTAGTAAAAAAAAATGTAATCTCTGAAGAAATTCTTAAAAAATTAAAAGAATTTAAAAATGAGTAATAACATCTTAGTTCTTGGAGCAACTATTGCCAATTCAGATTCAATAAAGTCTATAAAAAATGGAGGTTTTAAAACCTTTGTCTTAGATGGTAATAAAGACGCACATGGTTTTAGGTATGCAGATGAGTTTGAATGCATAGATATAACCAATAAAAATAAAGTTTTAGAATATGCTCAAAATAATAACATTGAGGCTATTATTCCATTGAATGAATTTGCAACTCCCTCATCTTGTTATGCCTCTCAAGCAATGGGCTTGAGAAGTCCATCATTTATGTCAGCAACTTGTGGAACAGACAAGGGTTTAATGCGCGATGTTTGGTCTATGAATGATATTTCTCAACCCAATTACATTGTGTTTGGAAGAAATTCACTAAATAACTTAAAAATAGATACCTTTGACTACCCATTGATTATCAAGCCAACACTTACTGGTGGAGGGGGAAGGGGAATAAGTATCATAGAGTCTGAGGAGTTTTTAATGAAATGCTTTGAACATGCAAGTAAATTTGGCTTAAATGATCGTTTTATTATAGAAGATTTTATACCTGGTACCGAGATTACAATTGATGGCTTTATATTTAATTCAAATTTTTATTTAACAGCTATGAGTGACAAGTTCAAACCTGACTCAATACATAGAGTTGCAACTTCTCTATATTTTCCTGCAAATATAGACGAAGAAACAAAAAATAATATTTCTAATTTAGTTGAAAAATCATCTACAGCATTGGGTTTAAATAATTGTGCAATCCACGCAGAAATAATTATGAAAGATGACAAATCTTGTTTTATGGTGGAGTTGGGACTCAGAGGAGGAGGCGGACATTTGTTTGGTAGTGTAATTAAACTTCATTCAGGTATTGATGCTCCTCTACAACTAGCAAATATTCTATTAGATAAAAATCCATCTCTCCAACCTTCACAAAACAATAATGTAATATATAGATTTTTAAATCCATCAATAACAGGAAGATTTATTAAAGCAGATTTTCCACCATGGATTGTGACAGATGAGGAAGTTTATGATTATGGAATTATGCTTGAAGCTGGAAGTATTTACAAAGGTTTAAGTGATAGCCTTCAAAGAATAGGTTTTATTATTCTTTATGGTGATGATAGAGAAAAATTAGATAGAAAGGCTCATAGAATAGAAGCCTCAATGAATTATCAATTCGAATGAATATAAATGAAATAAAACCCACTCCTTCTGTTGCATTAGCTGATCTTTCCAGAGAATTAAGGGCACAGGGAAAAGACATAATTACTTTACAAACTGGAGAACCTGATTTTAATACGTCTCCACATGTGAAGAAAAAAGCAAACTTTGCTATTGAAACAAATCAAACAAAATATTCTTATTCATCTGGTCTGCCAGAATTTAGATCATATTTGTCTGATACTTATTCAGATACTTATCAAATCGAAATGAAAAAGGAGCAATTCATAATTACGGCAGGAGCTGTTCAAGGAATTTCATCTGTTATTTCAGCAATTATAGAATTAAACGATGAAGTTATTATACTTGAACCTGCATGGCCTACTGTAAAGTCGTTAGTATTAAATAATGGAGGTATACCAAAATGTATATCATTTCTTAATAACGAAAATTTGTTGGATGATATTAAAAAAAATATTACATCTTCAACAAAACTTTTGTATTTAAATTTTCCTAATAATCCTACTGGAGAATTAATATCATCAAAAATTTTCATAGAAATATTAGATCTATTAGCAAAAAAAATATATATTTAATATCTGATGAGGTTTACGAACATTTTGATTATATGAATGATAATAAAATGTTTCTTCCATCAAATAGATTTAAATATGAGAATTTTATATGTATAAATAGTTTTTCTAAAAAGTACTGTATGACAGGTTTTAGAATAGGTTATATTTGTGCATCTAACCTAGATATTCTTAAAAAAATATCCTTAGCATCTCAAATTAATATTACTAATGTTCCAGAATTCACTCAACAAGCTGCGTTAGAGGCTATGTCTAATTCAGAAAGTGAAAAATTTATTAATGAGATGTATTCTATTCTAAAAGATCGATACTATTTCATAAATGATTTTCTTATTAGTCATAAACTTAGTGCATTGAATGGAGGAGGAGCCTTCTATAAGTTTATTCATATAAATAATGATGATGTAAAATTTAGTGAGAAACTTTTAAAAGATTTTTCCGTTTGCGTTGTGCCAGGAAGCGCTTATGGTGAATGTGGGAAAAACTTTATAAGAATTACTTTTGCAGAAAAAATCGACCAAGTGAAAGAGGGCATCATAAGAATCTCTGAGTGCCTAAATAATATTAAATAATTTAATGTTAAAAAATATTTAATTAATCGAGTAAGACAAACTTAAGTAAGAATATAAAAAAAAGAAAGTATGAACCAAGAGTGATATCTGATTTTTTGCCTGTTGTAAATTTTAATAATACATATGATATGAAACCTAGCGCAATTCCGTTTGCAATAGAAAAAGTCAATGGGATCATTATTATCATAATTAAAGCGGGAAGTAATTCTGTGTTATCTGACCAATTTAATTTTTCCATCCCACCCATCATTAGAATTGCAATGTATATCAGTGCGCCAGAAGTTGCATAATTTGGAACCATCAATGAAATTGGTGAGAAAAAAATGGCTACTAGAAACAGTACACCAATTGTAACTGCTGTAAGTCCTGTTCTACCTCCAACTTCTACACCTGCAGAACTTTCAACGTAACTAGTAACAGGAGAACATCCGAAAAAAGTTCCAAAAACACTTGCAGTGCTATCAGCTTTAAGTGCTCTGTCAAGTAACAACACTTATCATTGCCACATCAAAAGCTCCAATAATGTCAAGTTTCAATAGTGTTGGCATTAAATCAGGTGGACTTGAAATAAAACCTTTAAATTCAACCAAGCCTAAAAATAATGAACATAAAGATACTATTAAAACTCCAATCACAATTGCTCCAATTGTTCCTCTAATTGCTAATATTAGAGTCAGAATAAATCCAATTGTCGCTAGCAATGTTTCAATATTTTTAAAATTTCCAATACCAATTAAGGTCGCATCATTTTGAATAATGATCCCTCCAGTTTTTAAACCAATAATTCCAATAAATAATCCAATACCTGCACCCATGGCAATTCTTAAATTCATTGGGATGCTTTCAAGCATCCATTTCCTTAGAGGAGTAACACTGATAATAACAAATAAAATTCCAGCAAGAAAAACTGCTCCTAATGCCACTTCCCACGAATAACCCATTTCTCCAACAACCGTATAAGTGAAAAATGCATTTAAACCCATTCCTGGAGCTAATCCGATTGGCCAATTTGCTAAGAAACCCATCATAAAACATGCTATCGCAGCAGCTAAACAGGTACCTACAAAAATAGCTCCTTGATCCATGCCACTTCCGGCCATTATTTGTGGATTAACAAAGATGATGTAAGACATTGTAATAAATGTTGTAAAACCAGCTAATAATTCTTTTTTAATAGTGGTATTATTATCTTTGAGTTTAAAAATTAGCTCTAAATTTTGTTTCATGAGTTTGATTGTTCTTTAAGACATTTAAAGTATACATTCATTTATATGTATTTGAATAAGAACTAAGTATAACTTTTGGCACTAATATTGCATATTAAATTAATACAAACGTAATTTTTAATGGGGTTCAAAAAATGGTATTTAAAAAAACTTTAAGACTTTTAAAATTAGTTTCACTAGCATTTCTTTTTAATATTGATTTAATGTCACAAGAATCAGTAATTGAAGATATTATCGTTACAGCTGAGAAAAGAGATGAAAGTCTCCAAACTGTTTCTCAAGCTGTTACCGCATTAACAGACTCTGAACTTGAAGCAAAAAATATAACATCTTTTGTGGATTTAACAGCAATTGTGCCTGGTGTAACAGTTGCAAAAAATGAGGGTTATAAAACAGTTATATCAATAAGGGGTGTTGGTAATGAAACAAACCAAAATGCCATCGCTGCACCATCAGTTGCATATCACCTTGATGGTATTTTTATTGCATCTCCATTTTCTCTTCAATCAGACTTTGTTGACGTTGAGCGTATTGAAGTTGCAAGAGGCCCACAAGGAACTCTTTTTGGTCAAAATGCTACAGGTGGAGCGATCAATGTCGTTAGTAAAATGCCCTCCACAAGTGAATTCTCAACGAAAGCTTCGCTCACAATTGGTGATTATGATCTCAGAAAAGCAACTGCTACAACAAACTTCCCAATTTCTGATTCTGTAGCAACTAAATTTTCGGTTTCAACAATTGAAAGAGACGGGTTTACTGAAAATATTGTAAATGGACAGGACTTAGATGATGCATCTAACGTAAGTATAAGAAGTGATTGGCTTTTTAATTTATCTGAGACTTCTTCTCTAAGAGTTTTTGGTCAATTTTTCGATGTTGATAGAAATGGTGCCGCAATGAAAGGAATTGATGATGCTTCTAGG
>LULK01002012.1_pt1 | contig 13653 bp, 14 predicted proteins | sample 728181 | NCBI WGS metagenome assembly LULK01 (sample SAMN03860291, study PRJNA289734) | marine metagenome | biome: seawater column; feature: ocean; material: water; isolation source: Red Sea water column Station 169 - depth 10m | place: Saudi Arabia: Red Sea | collected 2011-10-15 | depth 10 m | reverse complement strand
ATCTCCATCAGAGATATTAAATTTTGGACTGATTTTTAAATCAATTTTTCTAAAAATTTCTTTTATAATTTCAACCCCGCAGAATATACCCTCTTCTTTTGCAATCCAATATGCATTACCATTCTCTTCTGTAATAGAGGAACTTGTAAGATCTCCCCTACCTATATCTTCATCGATCCAATTATCAATGATTTTACTTATTATTGGAGTATTTAAATCCACTAAACTAAGAAATAATTAATTAATAAAAATTAAACTGAAGTTAGAGAATCAACTATATATCACTATGTAATTTAACTCAAATTTATTTACCAATACAAAACTTAGAAAAAATATTATCTAGAAGTTCCTCTGTTAATTCTTGACCAGTTATTTTAGATAAGTTTTGAATTCCATCTCTCAGCTCAATTGATAACAAATCAAATGGCAATTTATTTTCAATTATTTCATCAGTATCATTTAAATTAGATAAGCAAGCAGACAAATTTGTTAGATGTCTTTCGTTTAAAAATATATTGATATTTTCTACTTGTTTTAATCCGCATTTTTTTATAATTGTGTCTATTAATAATCTTTCATTTTCCCAAAACTTTTTTTAATTCCAATACTTTCAATTTGTTCATGAGTTTCTCTTATGCCAGCAGTATCAATTATTTTCATTGGAATATCATTAATAGTTAAATTAACTTCAATAACATCTCTAGTTGTTCCAGGAATATTAGTTACGATTGCTTTCTCTTTTTTTGCAAGCAAATTTAATAAAGAGCTTTTGCCAACATTTGTTTTACCTATAAGCGCAATGGATATTCCATTGTGAATATATGAATTTCTTTTTGCATTTTCTATTAGTAATTCTATTTTTTCTTTGACTTTTTTAATGTTTTTTAGATATTTGGTGTAATCAAAATCTGTGAAGTCTTCTTCAAAATCAACTCTCGCTTCTATTTCGCAAAGTTGATTTATAAGGTCATTTTTAATATCATCAATTTTTTTCTTTATTTCTCCTTGAACCCCGCTAAAGGCTAACTCTGCTGATCTGGTATTGCTTGCATTAATTAATTGATTAATCGACTCGGCTTGAGTAAGGTCTATTTTCCCATTAAGAAAAGCTCTTTGACTAAATTCTCCTGGGTTTGCAAGTCTAACTCTAGAATTACTAGATAATAATATCTTTAAAACTTTATTTACTATGATAATTCCGCCATGGCAATGAAGTTCAACTACATCCTCTCCTGTGAAGCTATTTGGGGATTTCATCACTAAAATTAAAACCTCATCTATAAATTTATTTTGTTTATTTTCCTGAATAAAACCACGAAAAACCCTATGTGATTCCCATGCATATTTAGATTTAGTTTGAACAATCTTTTTGCAAGAATTTATTGCGTCTTTCCCTGATACTCTTATTATCGCAACTCCTCCCTTCCCAATACTTATAGCTGAAGCAATTGCGGCTATCGTATCTTCTGTAGTAACTATCGAATCCATCTCTCGCTTTGTTATGGATAATTAAGTAAGATTATCAAGAATTTAATTTTGAAATTTTCTTTCTGAATGAGATTTAAAAGAGATATTACCTATAAGAAAATTCTATCATTATTTAGGAGTCAGAATGGAAGTCCTTTCTTTAATGCTAAAGGTTTAGCTATAGGGGTATTTAGTGGTTGCTTTCCATTTTTTGGTTTTCAGACTTTAATGGGAGTATTTTTTGCGAAAATAGCTAAGGGAAATATTGTTCTAGCTGCAATTGGTACCTGGATCAGCAACCCTTTTACTTATATTCCACTTTATTATTTTAACTATAAAGTTGGTTCGATTTTTTTAAATAATCCTTCTAATAAAATTCTTGAAAAAAGTTTAGTTATTGATGACTTATGGAAACAAGGTAGAATTTTTTCCTTAAAATTACTCTTAGGTTCATCTTGTGTAGGTATTTTATTAGCTTTGATTTGCGGCAGTATTGTTTTCTTTATCTACAAGATAAAAAGTAAAAGATAGATTGATCTGATTTTAAAATTAACTTTGTCCAACTCTGGCAATATCTAAAACATCTGCCATTGATTTAATTTGTTCAATTGTTTTGTGAAGTTGATTATAACTTTCAAGACCTACACAAAGATTTATAATAGCTGGTTTACCATAAGCAGTTTTAACATTGGCATCACTAACGTTTATACCTTTATCAGATAACCGCATAAGAATATCTTTAAGAACTCCAACTCGATCAATTACTTCTATTCGTAGCTGAATTGGAAACTTATTATCGCCAGTTTTATTATCTTGATTCCAACCGACAGGTAATCTTCTCTCTATTGGAATTGGTATTACATTTTCACAATCTTCCCTATGTATAGTTATCCCATGGTTGCCGAGCGACACAGTTCCGATAATATCCTCGCCTGGGAGTGGGGAACAGCATTTACCTATTCTGTAATCAAGACCTTCTATCCCGGAAATTGGTGATTTAGCTGCTGTATTAGATTGATTAGTGGATAAATTATTATTACTTTTAAGAGATTTTGCTATTTCAGAGTCAGAATCATTTTTTACATCTTCTGTCTGTAATTTTATTTCTTCTCTTAGTCTGTTTAATACTTGATGCAAAGTTAAACCACCAAAACCAAGAGATGCAAGAAGGTCTTCAGTAGTTTTTAAATTGCATCGATTTGCAACTTTTTTCATGGCTTCACTAGAAAGTAATGCTTCAAAACCGTTTCTACCTACTTCTTTTTCAAGTAAATCTCTACCTCTTTTAATCGTTTCATCACGATGGCTTTTCTTATACCATTGGCGAATTCTATTTTTAGCAGTTGGCGTAACTACAAAGTTCAGCCAATCCAAGCTTGGAGTAGCATTATTACTTGTCAAAATTTCTATGAAGTCACCATTTTGAAGTGCTGTAGATAATGGAGAAAGCTTTTCATTAATTCTTATTCCATTACAGTGATTTCCAACTTCAGAATGGATTCTGTAGGCGAAATCTATCGCGGTAGATCCTTTCCTTAAACCAACAACATCTCCTTTTGGAGTGATTACAAATACTTCTTCATCAAATAAATCTTCTTTAATTGAAGCTAAATAATCATTATGATCCCTTTCATTACCTTCTTGTTGCCATTCTACTAATTGTCTTAGCCAATTAAATCTCTCGGCATTACTTTTAGCAGGAGAACCACCCTCTTTATATTGCCAATGAGCGGCAATACCATATTCAGCAATTTGATGCATCGAAGTAGTTCTAATTTGAACTTCAATAGGTCGATGTCTTCCAATCACAGAAGTGTGTAAGGACTGATATCCATTGGGTTTTGGTAATCCTATATAGTCTTTAAATCTACCTGGAATTGGTTTGAAAGTATCATGAACAACTGCTAAAGCTCTATAACAACTATCTGAATTGTCCACGATAATTCTTAGGGCAGCAACATCATAAATCTCGTGAAAATGCTTTTGTTGTCTTTCCATTTTGCTCCAGATGCCATAAAGATGTTTTGGCCTTCCTGTTATTTCAAAATTTTTCAAACCTGCTGAAATCAAGTTTTCCTTCATAAGATTCAAAGTTACTTTTAATCTTTTTTCTCTATCACTTCTTTTAACGGCGATTTGATCTTTAAGATCTAGATATTCTTTAGGCTCTAGGAATTTAAAAGCTAAATCTTCTAATTCCCATTTAAATCTGTTTATTCCTAGTCGATTAGCTAATGGTGCATAAATCTCTCTTGTTTCTCTCGCTATTCTTAGTTTTTTCTCATCATTTAGCCATTCAATTGTTCTCATGTTATGAAGTCGATCTGCAAGTTTAACTAAGACAACTCTGATATCGCTGGCCATAGCCAAAAACATTTTCCTAAGATTTTCAGCTTGTGCTTCAGTCCTGTTGTTAAAGTGAATGCCGCCTAATTTTGTTACACCCTCTACAAGTATTTTTACTTCTAATCCAAAATTTGTTTCTATTTCGGATAAATCAATGCCAGTATCTTCAACTACATCATGTAAAAGGCCTGCAGCAATAACAGATGAACTAGCACCTATTTCTTTAAGGAGATTTGCAACAGCAACCGGGTGGATAATGTATGGCTCGCCGCTCGCACGGAATTGTCCATCATGAGCTTTATAAGCAAGTTTAAAAGCCTTTACTATAAGGTTTTGATTCTCATCATTTTCTTTATTTGATTTTTCAAAATTATGAATATCTTTAAGAAGCCAATCGGGAATGTTTATTTGATAATTCAAAGATTCACTTTCATATTTTTTATTTTCAGGCAAAATAGTTTTGGAAACTTCAATTTCGTTTTTTTCTTTTGAATTTGCAGCTGCCTCGGACATTTTATATTGCTTTAGATGTATTTTATTTATGTCTAGAAAAATTTGCTATAAATCATGGAAAAAAATAAAGAAAAAATTATTGTAGTTAAAAATCTTACTGTTAAATATGGTCTAAAACAGCAACCTATTATCAAAAATTTTAATTTGGAAATAGATAGTGGAGATCATTTGGCCATAATAGGACCTTCTGGATGTGGAAAGACCACTTTTGCAAAAACATTAGTAAATATATTGCCTGCAAAGGCCACTTCTAAAGGGTATCTATCGATTTCTAATGTAGATCCTAGGAAAATAAACAACAAAGATGCACAATTATTTAGAAGAAAGAATTTTGGATTTATTTATCAAGACTCTATAAAAAAACTTAATCCGCTAATGAGAGTTGGGGATCATTTATATGAATTATTTAAAACACATGATCAAACTAAATCATCTTTAGCTATTAAAAAATTAGTAAGAGAAGTTTTTCAAAAAGTCGGAATTGAAGAAAGTAGACTTGATTCTTTCCCACATCAATTTAGCGGTGGAATGAGACAGAGAGTTTCTATAGCAATGGCACTTGCTTTGAAACCTAAATTATTAATAGCTGATGAACCTACAACAAGCTTAGATACCAAAACAAGTTTTGAAATTATGCAAGAAATAATTCATCTATGTAATGAATTTGATACAACTTTAATTTTAATTAGTCATGATATTAATCTTGCAGCAAAGTGGTGTAAAAAAGTTGCAATAATTGAAAAGGGATCGATTGTTGAAAAAGGGAATATATTAGATATTTTTCAATCACCAAAATCAGATATCGGGAAAAAGTTAGTAAATGCTTCAAAAATAGTATTAGAACCAAATACTAAAAATAATGCTCGAGATCAGGTCGTTCTAGAGGTAAATAACCTAAGACATTGGTATAAATTAAATTCTTCAATTTTCATTAATAAATGGAATAAGGCTTTAAATGAAGTTACAAAATTTATGATAAAAATCATGCATCGAAAAAAAATAAATCTTTTAAAAAGAACAATAAAGTGCAAATTATTTTTCAAGATCCTTTTTCAAGTTTGAATCCGAAAATGACAATTAAAAATATTTTGGAAGATATATTTTTTATTCAAAAAATTTCAGATAAAAGAAAAATCGAAAAAGAAATAAAATTAATGTTAAGAAATTTAAATCTTCCCTTAAATAATGATTTTTTTAATTCTTATCCTAACCAATTATCTGGTGGTCAATTGCAAAGAATTTCATTGGCTAGGGCGCTATTGTTGAAGCCAAAAATTTTAATTTGTGATGAGAGCGTAAATATGTTGGATGCTTCAGTAAAAATAGAGATTCTTGAATTACTAAGAGTCTTTCAAGAAAAAATGAATTTAACGATTATTTTTATTACCCATGATTTAGGCATTGCTAAAAGATTTTGTAATAGGTTGCTAGTTTAAGAACACTTAGTAATTTTTGAAAATCTAATGGTAATTCTGATTCAAATATCATTTCTTTACCATTTATTGGATGTATAAGTCCAAGCTTAATGGCGTGTAAAGCTTGGCCATCTAATTTACATGGTAGTTTTTTACATCTTCCATATAACGGATCACCCACAATTGGATGATTAATGTGAGCGCAATGTACTCTTATTTGATGCGTTCGCCCCGTATCTAGTTTGAAACTCATTAATGAGTAATTGCCAAATCTTTCTTCTAATTTCCAATAGGTACAGGCATACCTTCCTGAAGTTTCTTCAACTACTTTATATTTCAATCTATTTAATTTATCTCTGCCAATGTTTCCCACTATTTGGCCTTCTTCAGAATTCGGTGCTCCATGAATTACTGCAATATATTCGCGTGATGCTATTTTTTCTTTAATTTGTTTCTGGAGATTTACTAATGCCTCTTGGCTTTTTGCAACAACCATACATCCGGAGGTATTAAAGTTCCAGATTTGTGTCCAGGGGCTGGATGAACAATTAGTCCTGATTGTTTATTAATTACTATGATGTGCTCGTCTTCAAAAAGGATATTTAAATCCATTTTTTCAGGTTTCAAATAAATAAGAGGTTCTGGAGGAGGCATCCATATTTGAATATTGTCGCCATTTTTTAATGGGGTCTTTGCTTTCGCAGTCTTATAGTTTACAAGTACTAAACCTGAATTTATAAAATGTTGAATTCTTGCTCTACTTTGTTCTGGCCTTTTACTTACCAACCATCTGTCTAGCCTCATAGGAAGAGGTAGCTCATAAATAATTTCTATAAGCTCACCTTCTCCAATGCCGAAAGAATTTTGATTATTTAATTCCATAGTGGGACTTCTAAAGCAATTTTACCCAGCATTTGATTTCTATAATCTTCCAATAACTTATGAGACATTCTCCTTTTATCGCCTGAGGTATGTTTTGAAGCTGCTTCGTCGATCCAAGCAGAAGGACTCTTAAAGCCTTTAGTAATATCAACTCCATATCTATTAGATATTTGTTTAACTGAGATATTCGCATTCTTATCTTTGTTGAGAGTGGATATAATTTTGATAAATCCAATTGCGACACTCTCTATTTCATAAGCAGCTTCTCCAATATCGTCACACAGTGCAAGATTAAGTGCTGATTTTTGATCTTCTAAATTTGGAGGTATAACACCAGGAGCATCTAGCAGATCTATACCACTTTCTAATTTTATCCATCTTAAATTACGAGTCACGCCTGCTTTCCTAGCGCTATCTACAACTCTTTTTTTTGCGATTCTATTAATTAATGCCGACTTTCCTACGTTTGGAAAACCAAGTGTAAGGGCTCTAATTGGCCTAATTCGCATTCCTCTAGAGAGTCTTCTATCGTCGATTGACGACCTAGAATCTTTGGCTGACTTACAAATTTCTTTAATCCCTATTCCTCTTTTAGCATCACACCAAAGAGGATATTGATCTTTAGCATTAAACCATTTATTCCAACTATTGATTGTATGAGGGGAGATCATGTCTGATCTGTTAATAACAAGAATATGTTTTTTATTATTTATCCATTTATTTAAGTGTGGATGTCCTGTTGACAAAGGAATTCGTGCATCTCTAACTTCTATAACTAAATCTACTTTATTGATAACTTCAGATAATTTCTTTTCTGCTTTTGCGATATGGCCTGGGTACCATTGGATTTTGGGTATGTCCACTTCAATAAATCAAATAAAATTTTGTATTCCTTTTAGTTTTTATAAGTTTCAAAAGTATTTACTTCTAAAGTTTAGTATAAATTTAATGACTAAAAAATTTTTATAATCGTTAATTTTTAAAATTTATTAAGGCATAGGTAACAGTAACTACTTTTTAACCCAATAAGCCCAAATTAACGTTAGGGTCTTGAGATTATAAATATAGCTTGTTTAATGTCAAAATTATCTCTTTCCAGTCTTGATAAGACACATTTAGAAGGAAAAAAAGTTCTTGTAAGAGTAGATTTTAATGTTCCATTAAATGAAGACGGTCAAATAACCGACGATACGCGTATTCGTGCAGCGATCCCAACTATTGAATATCTTATTAATCATTCTGCAAAAGTCATTTTAGCTGCTCATTTTGGTAGACCGAAGGGTCAGGTAAATGAAAAAATGAGATTAACTCCAGTAGCAGCAAGATTAAGTGAATTGTTGGGGCAAAATGTTGCTCTTACTAACAGTTGTATTGGTGATGAAGCAGTTGCACAATCAAATAGCTTATCTAATGGAGATGTTCTTTTACTTGAGAATGTTCGTTTTTTTGGTGAAGAGGAAAAGAACGACCTGGAGTTTGCTGAAAAATTAGCATCACATGCAGATATGTATGTAAATGATGCTTTCGGTGCTGCTCATAGAGCGCATGCTTCAACTCAGGGTGTTACAAATTATTTAAGTCCCTCAGTAGCTGGATTCCTTTTAGAAAAAGAATTGAAATACCTACAAGGAGCAGTAGATTCCCCAAATCGTCCATTGGCAGCAATAGTTGGAGGGTCAAAGGTTAGTAGCAAAATAGGAGTACTTGATTCTTTACTAGATAAGTGTGACAAAATCATGATTGGTGGAGGTATGATTTTCACTTTTTATAAAGCTAGAGGTTTAGATGTCGGAAAGAGCCTTGTAGAAGAAGATAAACTCGAGCTTGCTAAAGATTTAGAAGCAAAAGCAAAAGCAAAAGGAGTAGAGTTATTATTACCCACCGATGTTGTTTTGGCTGATGAATTTTCTCCTGACGCCAATAGTAAAATATCTCAAATTGATGCAATTAGTGGGAATTGGATGGGTCTAGATATTGGTCCAGATTCCATTAAAGTTTTTCAGAATGCTCTTGCAGAATGTAAAAGTGCTTTTTCTGAAGTTTGTACAATAATTGGTGGTGGAGATTCAGTTGCAGCAGTTGAAAAAGCAGGATTAGCTGAGAAAATGTCTCATATATCTACCGGAGGTGGGGCTAGTTTGGAACTTTTAGAAGGTAAAACTTTACCAGGTGTGGCTGCGTTAAACGACGCTTAGGCTATATCTCATCAACAATATCAATGCTCTTTGTGAAAGTAATCATTCCCTCAGGATGAGCTATGATTCCTGACCAAATTTGCATCCCTGGTTTTGAAGGGGCTCTTGTAATTTTAAAAATCCCTCCAGACGCCAATGGTTCCAATAATATTTCTTGTTCAAACAATGAATTAACTTGATGAGGTTTTATAGCTCCAGCAATAATCACTTCTTCAAGAGGCTTATTTAGAATTATATCGATATCGTATTTTGAACCAGTAAGAACTCTATCAGGAATTTTAAAACTAATATCTATTTTTTTATTATCGTTTCTTATTGTGGTGAATAAATTTTTGATAATCCCTTCACTTATTTTTCCATTTACGATTGAAAATAAATAATCAAATTTGGATTCGAGTATATATATTTCTCCGTTAACTATTTTTTCCCCAGAAACTTTTATTCGCAAAATATCTTCATCTGGAATATTAGATTTTAATCTTTTGATCTTCCATTTGCTGTTAGGGAAATCATTAATAATCTTTGAAAATTGTTTTGGTATATTTTGGCTTTCTTCATTTCTAAAATTTTTTCTAATGAATTCTAAATCTTTTGCATTTAAGGAGTTTTCTAGATTTCTTATAAAATCAACTTTCAAAGTTTGCGTTATTGCTGAATAGGGAAAAATAAGATAAACAAATAAGTAGAGAAGAAATCCTATATTTTTGAATAAGTTTAAATTAAACATATTAATCATTGGTTATTTTATTCTACTATTTTAGGTTTTTATGTCTAAAAAAAATAATTTATTAGTTGCAGCAAGTGGGACAGGGGGGCATATTTTCCCAGCCTTAGCAGTTTCTAAAGAGGTGGAAGATGAATGGAATATTCATTGGTTGGGTGTTAGTCAAAGACTTGATGCAAATTTTATTCCCGAAAAATATAATTTGAGGACTTTGAATATAAAGACACCAAGAAAAAATATTTTTTTGTTTTATCAATATATAGAAATTTTCCAGGAATGGTCACGAAATATTTTGGTTTTTTATGTAACTATGTTCTTTTAGGATTTAAAGAAACAAATTCTTATTTAAAAAATTGTAAAACTATTTTCACTGGAACACCTTTAAGAGAGCAATTCTATAAATTTAATTTTTTGCCAGAATGGGTTCCAAAAGGAAATGGACCTCTTTTGATTGTTATGGGAGGTAGTCAAGGAGCAAAAGCTATAAATCAAATTCTTTATGAATCTCTAGAATTTTTAATAAAAAAACAATTTCGGATAGTTCATATTGTTGGCGAATCTAATCTAAAAACTTTTCATGTAAAAAACTCCAAAAATTATATTCAAAAGAAATTTACTAATGAAATAGCAGCTTTAATTCAAAACTGTGATCTTGTAATATCGAGATCTGGTGCAGGAACAATCAATGAATTAATGGAGGCTGAAAAACCTTCAATTTTAATTCCATATCCATATTCTAAAAATAATCATCAGGAGAAAAATGCCATGATTCTTGCTGCAAGTGGAGGCTCAGTTTTAATCAATCAGAATAATATGTCTAAAGAAGTTTTTGAAGAAACTCTAGAAAGAATTTTTAAAATAAAATCAAAAAAGGGAAAAAAACATTATGAAATATTAGATCTCATGAAGAAGAATATGGAAAATAATAATAAAATTAAATCTAAAAATGAGATTAAAAAGTATATTGATTATTTTTTAAAGGAATTCTGAATTTCTTCACATAAAAGAGTGTTATTTTTTCTATTCTGCAGACTTATTCTTGCCCACTTTTCGTCAAGAAATCTAAATGAAGTGCATTCTCTAAGCAATATTCCCTTATTTTCTAAGTATTTTATATTTGGCGACAAGGATGTTTCACTTTCTATTAAAAAAAAGTTGGTTGAAGAGTTATGAATTTTAAGGTTCTCTATTTTTAATAATTTTTCAAATACTCTCTTTTTTTCAATATTTATCCAGCTGTGAATCTGTTTTGTCCACTGTTCATAGAATTTCTTATTACTTAGTAGATCAATTCCGGCTTTAATAGAAAATGAATTTAAAGGCCAAGGATCTCTATTTATTTCCCATTGTTTAAGTTTTTTCGATGAGCCAATAACGTAACCTAATCTAAGACCAGGAATATTGAAGATTTTGGTCAAGCTTCTCAAGACTAATAAATTATCAAATCTTTTGGTTAATGGTATTAAAGATTCTTTGTCTCCATTAGGTGTTATGGATAAAAAAGCTTCATCGCAGATAACTAATTTATATTTTTTCACAACTTCCTCCAATGAATTCTTTTCCCATAATTGGCCGGTAGGGTTATGTGGATTTGTTATCCAAATAACATCACCTTTTGGATGAAGCGGAAATGATTGAGGAAAAATATCATTCCAGTTTTTTGGTAATTCGCAATGTATAAAATTGCTATTCCAACAATTTAAAGATCTTTCATAATCAACAAATGATGGAGAAGGAATACAACTTATTCCGAATTTGGATGCTTCATAACCTGCCCAGGTTATTAATTCAGAAGCTCCATTCCCAGGCAATATATTCTCTGGATTTATCCCATGAAATTTGCCGATTATTTCTTTCAGATCACTCAAGTTTCTTTCTGGGTAATATCTAAAGCCAAGATTCTTAATTTCCGCATTTATTGAATCTATTAGTATTTGAGGGGGATCAAAGGGTACTAATGATGCACTTGCATCAATGATTTCGGATGGTAATAAATTTAATTTTTTCGCAATTGCATATACATTTCCACCGTGCTTCAAGTTTGATCCTTGCATGGCTAACGTTGAGTAATCATGAGGTTCATTATTCATTCTCTAATTTTATTCAACCCATTTTAAATCTGATCCAATTGCATCTTTTATACTAGATAATTGATGGTTATTGAGTTGCTTTATAATTCCCTCAAGTATATCTGGTACTAATTGTGGACCCTTATATATCCATCCTGTATAAAGTTGAATTAATGATGCTCCAGAACAAATTCTTTCCCAAGCTGACTCAGGACTATCTATTCCACCAACGCCAATTAAAATAATCTTTTTATCAATATTATGTATATGTTTTATTATTTGATTTGCTTTTTTTTGGAGAGGCCTTCCACTTAATCCTCCATTCTCTTGAGAGAGTAATAATCCAGTTTGCCTGATCTTTCTATTTTCAAGACCTAATCTATCAATGCTGGTGTTTGTAGCAATTATTCCATCGATGTTTTCCTCGATTATTAATTGGCAAATATCTTCAATATCTTTAAGGCCTAAATCTGGCGCAATTTTTACAAATAATGGTGGACAATTAGGTAAGTTTTTAATTTCTCTAAGAAGTTCTTTTAGAAGAATTGGATCTTGTAATTTTCTTAGTCCTTCAGTATTTGGAGAACTAACGTTTATTGCTGCGTAATCACAATATGGAATTAATAATTTTAGAGAAGTTAAATAATCATCTTTTGCTTGAGATAAACCTGTAATTTTTGACTTCCCGAAATTTATCCCTAAACAAATATTCTCCCTGTTTTTTTTAAACTCAATACCTTGTTCGACAAAGTTTTTAACTAGATTTTCAGCACCATTATTATTGAAACCCATTCTATTTAATGCTGCTTCTTCTTCTGCCAATCTAAATAACCTTGGTTTGGGATTTCCATTCTGAGCAAATTTAGTTACTGTACCAAGCTCAGCAAATCCAAAACCAAAATCTTTCCATATATTTGCGGCATTTCCATTTTTGTCAAAACCCGCAGCTAAACCAATTGGATTACAAAAATTTATTCCACATATGTTCTGAGTTAACCTTTTATCAACTACAGAAAATTCTTCATTTAGATTTTTTAAGATAGAAGATACTATAGGCCAATTATATTTTCTTGAACTGAATGATAGGAGACTAAGAGATAAATTTGTTAAGTATTCTGCATCAATTCCAGAGTCTTTTTTTAATACAGGGGTAATCAAGTTTTTATAAAGATTTTTAAATCCCCCCTTCTTATCATTCATAAAAAATTAGGCTTCTTTTTTTTCTATTATCCAATATTTTTTATCTTTAGGAATCAATCTCCAATTACGCCATTCAAAAAGTGAATATTGTTTTATCTTTAAGTGGTTTTCATCACCTAATAAGGTTTCTAGTTCAGGTGAACTTAACAGGTACTTTTTTTCTGCAAATTTTTGAATTAATTCATTGCGGGAAAATAATTCCTGAATTTCTGCAGGTGCATTTTTTTCAAAAAAATCAACTGAGGATTCTACTTTTTTTAAGTTACTTTCTATAGATATACCTTTGCTGTAATTAGTTGCAATTTTATCAACCCTATCATTTTGTTTATCCCCGCTATGACCTTTAACATATTCCATTATTAGGCCATTAATTCTTAATTGATCAATTTTTTGCCATAGATCAAGATTTTGAACTGGTTTTCCTGAACTTGTTTTCCATCCATTTTTCTTCCAATTAATAATCCATTTTGTATAACCCTCTATGACATATTTACTATCAGTTCTTAGTTTAAAGTTCTCTTTTAATTTGTAGGTTTTTAATTTCTCAAGAGTTTTTATAGCCGCAGTGAGTTCCATTCTATTATTAGTAGTATTTTGCTCGGAACCACCTATTTCTAATTCGCTGTTATCTTCAAAAATTATTAAACCGCCCCAACCACCTGGGCCTGGATTACCACTGCAGGCTCCATCTGTTGCGGCTTCAATCGCAATACTATCACTATTCATAATTTTTGAAGCCGATATTAAGGTTATCGGCTTGAAAAAATGTACTCTTACTTAAGTGTAACTTTACCGCCAGCTTCTTCAATCTCTTTCTTTAAAGATTCAGCATCTGCTTTGGC
>LULK01000458.1_pt1 | contig 13737 bp, 10 predicted proteins | sample 728181 | NCBI WGS metagenome assembly LULK01 (sample SAMN03860291, study PRJNA289734) | marine metagenome | biome: seawater column; feature: ocean; material: water; isolation source: Red Sea water column Station 169 - depth 10m | place: Saudi Arabia: Red Sea | collected 2011-10-15 | depth 10 m | reverse complement strand
CGGCCTCGTTGGGGTCGGTGCCGGTCTCGTAGATCTCCTGGCCGTCGGTGAGGCCGTCCCCGTCGGAGTCCGGGTCACGCGGGTCGGTGGGCTCGTTGCCGTAGAGGTCGTTCTCGTCCCCGGAGAGCTCGTCGCCATTGGTGACGCCGTCACCGTCCGCGTCGCCGGCCGGGTCCAGGACGTCGTCGGAGCCGTCGTTCGGGTCGGTGGCCGGGGTCGCGGTGACCTCGTCGCCGTCGGGCACGCCGCCGCCGTCGGTGTCGGCCTCGTTGGGGTCGGTCGCCTCGTTGCCGAAGCCGGTGTTCTCCGAGCCGGAGGTCTCCTCGCCGTCGGTGAGGCCGTCGTCGTCACTGTCGGCGACCAGCGGGTCGGTGGGCTCGTTGCCGAAGTCGTCGTTCTCCGAGCCGGTGACCTCCTCGAGGTTGGTCAGGTCGTCGGCGTCGGGGTCCTCGTCGGCGTCGGAGGTGCCGTCGCCGGCGGTGTCGGGGTTGTTCGGGTCGGTCCCGGTGAGGTCGACCTCCTGGCCGTCGGTGAGGCCGTCGTCGTCGGAGTCGGCATCGGTGAGGTCGGTGGGCTCGTTGCCGTAGCCGTCGTTCTCCGAGCCGGTGACCTCCTCGACGTTCGTCAGGCCGTCGCCGTCGAAGTCCTCGTCGCCGTCGTTGGTGCCGTCGCCGTCGGTGTCGGGGTCGTTCGGGTCGGTCCCGATGACCTGCTCGACGTCGTCGTCGAGGCCGTCACCGTCGGAGTCACCCACGGTTCCGCACTGCACGCCGCCCGCGGGGGCGGTGGCCTCGGCGGTCATCGGGAAGATGTCGACCTGGGCCACGTCGATGAGACCGCCCAGGGTGACCTTGAGGTGGATGGCTCCGGCCACGGTGGCGCGCACCCCGGTCGGCAGCACCTCCACCACCGGGTCGGCCACCGAGATCTCGATGAGCTGTCCGAGCTCACCGGGCGTGGTGAAGGGGAACTCCGCCAGGTCGCCGCCGGTGCCGGCGAGCCGGATCACCGGGGCGGTGTAGGACACGTCGTCGACGCCGGGGGTGCCGTCGGCGGTCACCGTCAGCACCGGGGGAGTGATGACCTCCAGGAGCGGCTCCCCGAGGATGCTCACGGTCGCGGTGCTGCCGGAGACCTCGGTGACGACATCGCGGCCGCCGTTGGGCAGGCCGTTGTCGACCAGGCGGGTCTCGTGGGAGACGCTGACGGCCCCGGGGACGCCGATGGCGCCGAGGACCTCGGCGTCAGCGGTGGAGATGCGCGACTTCGTGAACGCCGGGAAGGTGGGCAGGCAGGTGCCGTCGTCGAAGAAGCGTGCGTGGGCGGTGGCGTTGGACACGCCGAGGTCCAGGACCGCGTCGAGCGCGTCGAGCGGACCGCCGTCGGTCGGGAGGAGGGAGTCGGTCGCGGGCGCCGCGTTGTCCGGCGGCGCCGACTGGCTGACGTTGCCGAGGAGCTCGTCGAGCAGCACCTCCTCCAGACCCAGCGTCGCGATCAGGTCGTTGGTGGTCGCGATGTTGTCGGCCGAGGCCACCGCGCGGGGGTCGTCGGCGTTGAGCGAGCCGGAGGCGCGCCCGACGGACACGTCGACCGCGGAGAACAGGCCGGGGACGCTGAGCACCTTGGCGCGCAGCAGGTCCACCGAGCTCGAGGCCGTGGCTGCGGTGGTCAAGGGGAGCGGCGCCGCGCTCGCCGCGGGGGCGAACGGGACGGTCATCACCGTGTAGAACGCAGCGGTCGAGAGACCGACTCCCGCGGCGAGTGCGCGGCGACGCCGGGGGGTGGGGGGAGAAGAGGACTGGGTGGACATGGATGTCTCCTGGATTCATGGCGGGGAGGCACCGCGGCGCACCGGAGGAGACAGGACCCGGAGGTGGAGGGAGCTGGACCACCCGGGGGGCTGCGGAGGCGGCGAGAGGCGGTCCTGCCGTCCTTGTGGGAGGGGTCGAACCGACGTCACCGTACGCTGGCCGTACCCGACCGACCCGGTCCGATGCGCTGGTCCAGCCACCGGTCTAGACCGGGAGCCTCGAGGGGTCGCTCCTCCGGCCCGTCCGCGCCGGTTGGACTCCCCGCTCAGCCGCGGCGTACCCTGACAGACGCGCCTGTGGTCTGCCTGCGTCCCGAACGGAGTGGACCTGGCTCGGCCTCGGTGGCCGGCGACGTCCTCACGGACACCGCTCCAGCCGCCGTCACGTCTGAACCGGACCCTGACGCGTGTCCGAACGACTTCTGCCCATCCAAGGAACCACTTCCCTTATGACGACCCTCTCTGCTCTCCCCGACTACGACGCGCCGCAGGTTGCGGTCAACGACATCGGGTCGGAGGCGGACTTCCTCGCCGCGATCGACGAGACCATCAAGTACTTCAACGACGGCGACATCGTCGACGGCACCATCGTCAAGGTGGACCGTGACGAGGTCCTGCTCGACATCGGCTACAAGACCGAGGGCGTCATCCCCTCGCGCGAGCTGTCGATCAAGCACGACGTCGACCCGCACGAGGTCGTCGAGGTCGGCGACAAGGTCGAGGCCCTGGTCCTCCAGAAGGAGGACAAGGAGGGTCGCCTGATCCTGTCCAAGAAGCGCGCCCAGTACGAGCGCGCCTGGGGCACCATCGAGCAGGTCAAGGAGGAGGACGGTGTCGTCGAGGGCACCGTCATCGAGGTCGTCAAGGGCGGCCTGATCCTCGACATCGGTCTGCGCGGCTTCCTCCCGGCCTCGCTGGTGGAGATGCGTCGCGTCCGCGACCTGCAGCCCTACGTCGGCCAGACGCTCGAGGCGAAGATCATCGAGCTCGACAAGAACCGCAACAACGTGGTCCTGTCGCGTCGCGCCTGGCTCGAGCAGACCCAGTCCGAGGTCCGCCACGGCTTCCTCACCCAGCTCCAGAAGGGCCAGATCCGCAAGGGTGTCGTGTCCTCGATCGTCAACTTCGGTGCCTTCGTGGACCTCGGTGGCGTCGACGGCCTCGTGCACGTCTCGGAGCTGTCCTGGAAGCACATCGACCACCCCTCCGAGGTCGTCGCGGTCGGCGACGAGGTCACCGTCGAGGTGCTCGACGTCGACATGGAGCGCGAGCGCGTGTCGCTGTCGCTCAAGGCGACGCAGGAGGACCCCTGGCAGCACTTCGCCCGCACCCACCAGATCGGTCAGATCGTCCCGGGCAAGGTCACCAAGCTGGTGCCCTTCGGTTCGTTCGTCCGCGTCGAGGAGGGCATCGAGGGCCTGGTGCACATCTCCGAGCTGGCCGAGCGCCACGTGGAGATCCCCGAGCAGGTCGTCCAGGTCAACGACGACGTCATGGTCAAGATCATCGACATCGACCTCGAGCGTCGCCGGATCTCGCTGTCGCTGAAGCAGGCCAACGACACCGCCGCGGCCGCTGACGTGGAGGAGTTCGACCCGACCCTCTACGGCATGACCGCGACCTACGACGAGCAGGGCAACTACGTCTACCCCGAGGGCTTCGACCCCGAGACGGGCGAGTGGCTCGAGGGCTTCGACGAGCAGCGTGCGAAGTGGGAGGCGGACTACGCCAAGGCCCACGAGCGCTGGGAGGCCCACGTCAAGCAGAAGCAGGAGGCCGCCAAGGCCGAGGTCGAGGCCGGCGAGGCCACCTCGTACTCCTCCTCCAACGAGGGCGAGACCGGCGACAGCGGCTCGCTGGCCTCCGACGAGGCGCTGCAGGCGCTCCGCGAGAAGCTGACCGGCGGTCAGTGACCCGCTAGCTCCAGCACACAGAAGGCCCGCCAGGCTCGACCTGGCGGGCCTTCTGCCGTCTCCGGGGCCTGCGACCCGCGGTGGCCGGTCAGGCGTCGGTCCGGTCGGCCAGCAGGTCTCGGCGCACCTTGCCCGTGAGGGTCCGCGGCAGGTCGTCGACCAGCAGCCAGGTCTTGGGACGCTTCGGCGGGGCGAGGTGCTCGCGGCACCACGCGTCCAGGTCGGGTTCGCCGACGTCGCCGATCACGGCCGCGCAGACCCGCCGCCCCCAGGTGGGGTCGTCGACGCCGTACACCGCGACGTCGGCGACGGCCGGGTGCTCGCGGAGCACCTGCTCGACCTCGAGCGGGTAGACGTTGACGCCGCCGGTGATGATGAGGTCCTCGCGTCGCCCGTCGAGGTAGAGGTAGCCGTCGTCGTCGAGGCGGCCCAGGTCCCCGACCGTGAACGCCGGCCCGTCGGCGGTGTCGCGCCAGGCGGCGTCGGTCTTCTGCGGCGCCCCGTAGTAACTGAAGCGCGCGTGCGGCGGCACCACGCACCAGATCGTCCCGTCCTCGTCGGTGCTCAGCACCCGGCCGGGCCGGGCGCGTCCCACGGTCCCGGGCCGCTCGAGCCACTCCTCGGAGCGGCAGGCGGTGAACTGCCCCTCCGTCGAACCGTAGAACTCCCAGGTCGTGCCCGGGAACATCGAGACCAGCCGCCGCTTGACCTCGTCCGGGCACGGAGCACCGGCATGGGCCAGCAGCCGAAACGACGACAGGTCCGGCGTGCCCACCTCGTCCCAGTGGGCGAAGAGGCGCTGCAGGTGGGTGGGCACGCAGAAGGCCGTGGTGGGGCGCTCCCGGGCGATGGCGGCGGTGACGGCGTCGACGTCGAACGGTCCGGGCACCACGAGCCGGCCTCCCGCGAGCAGCGTCCCCATCGCGAACCGCAGGGGCGCGGAGTGGTAGAGCGGGCTGAGGACGAGGTTCACGTCGTCGTCGCGGAAGCCCCACAGGTCGCGCTCCTCGGTCAGCAGCGCGTGAGCGTCCTGGTCGGCGAGCAGGCCGCTCCACACGCCCTTGGGCGTGCCGGTGGTCCCGCTCGTGCAGTGCATCGGCCGGGCCCTCGGCAGCCAGTCGGTGATCGGGGCGTCGGGCCGGTGCGCGGCCAGCAGGTCGGCCAGGTGGTCCTCGTCGGTGACGACGACGGTCGGCTCCAGCCCGTCGAGGATGCGCCGGCGCTCGTGCTCGGTCAGCCGCGGGTCGAGCGGGATCGGCACGACGCTGCGCGTCAGGAGGGCCAGTGCGGTCTCGACGTACGCCGCCGTCGCCGGCACCAGGAGCGCGACCCGGTCGCCGGGGCGCAGCCGTGCGTGCGGGGCGACGGGGCTCACCGGCGTACCCCCTGCATGAGGAGCGGCTCCACGCCGAGCCACCCGGCGAGGTCCGCGAGCTCGGCGTGGACGTCGTCGCGGACCGCTGCCGACCACTCGTGGTCCTCGTGGACGGCGTCCACGCGCAGCACGCCCTCAGCGGGCTCGGTCGTGCAGTCGACCTTGCCGACCAGCCGATCGCCGTGCAGGACGGGGAGCGCCCAGTAGCCGAAGCGCCGCTGGGCGGCCGGCTTGTACATCTCCAGCTGGTAGTCGAAGTCGAAGAGCGCCGCCATCCGCGAGCGGTCGAACACCAGACGGTCCAGGGGGGACAGCAGTGCGGTCCGCGGCGCCCAGCCGCCGTCGGAGCGGATCTCCTCGAGCTGCTGCTCATCGACCCGCCAGGTGCCCCGCACCCCCTCGATCCGTGCAGGCACGCCGGCGTCGCCGACGTCGTTCGGCTCGCCGGGGGAGACCGCGGAGCGCTCCTTGGCGACACCGAGGGCGTGGAGACGTCGACGACCGAGCTCCGCGAGGGCCTCCTCCAGCGGGGGCACGGGCTCGTCGGGCAGGACGCGTTCCGCGAGGTCCCACAGCCGGTGCGCCCCTGCGCGTCCGACCACCACGACCTCCCCGCGCGCCGCCAGCATGTCGAGCAGCTTGAGCACCGACTTGTCGTCGGTCCAGCCCGACGAGCGCCACGGACGCACGATCGAGCTCGGCAGCTCAGGAGCCGTCAGCGGGCCCTCCTGGCGCAGCATCTCGAGGATCTCGCGATGGCACTGGCCGTTGTCGTCGATCCAGGCCAGGACCTCGTCGTGCCAGGGCCGGTGCGGGCCCGGCCCGGGCCACGCGGCCATCACCGCGCGGTGCAGTGGCGCCTGTTCGACGGCCCTGGCCATGCCGCCGATCTCCACCAGGCGGCCGTCGGTGAGGGCGTCGTCGAGGTCGATGCGCCGGTAGCCGGGACCGATCCGACTCCACAGCACCAGGTGCGCGCTGGGCGCGACGGCCTTCGTGGGGTCCAGCTGGAGCGCCCCGAGGTGGGCGACGACCTCGACCACGTCGTCGGGGCGGGGGAGCGAGAGGAGCTGGGCGTGGACGGCGACCCGTCGGGCCTCCTCGCGGGTCAGCTGCAGCACGTGCTCGACCCTAGCCATGCGTCGGGGAATGCCGGAGCGGACTCCGAGGTTGTGCAAATAACCCCATGGGGGGTTAGTTCGAACGCCGATCGATGGAGGACCCATGAGCACCACCGACCTGACCGCCGCCACCTTCGAGCAGACCGTGCTCGACCACGAGATCGTCCTGGTGGACTTCTGGGCCTCCTGGTGCGGGCCGTGCCGTGCCTTCGAACCCGTCTACGACGCCGCGTCGACCACTCACCCTGACATCGTCTTCGCCAAGGTCGACACCGAGGCCGAGCAGGAGCTCGCCGCCGCCGCCCGGATCACCTCGATCCCGACGCTGATGGCCTTCAAGCAGGGTCACCTGGTCTTCGCCCAGCCCGGCGCCCTGCCCGCGAGCGCTCTCGAGCAGGTGATCGCCTCGGTGCGCGAGCTGGAGATCCCCGACGAGGCAGCCGCGTCCTGAGCCCGTGCGCACCGTCCGGCGGCCCGGTCCTAGGCTGGCACCGCCGACCACCCGAGAAGTGGATCGAGAGGGGAAGCCGCGTTGAACGACACGACCGACGACAGGACCGCTGCTCCGCGCCGCGCCCGTCACCTGATGGACCCGAACGCCCCGCAGCGCGACACCATCAACTCCGCCGGCACGACACGGGTCCAGACGTGGGTCATGTCCACACTGGTGGTCACCACGATCCTGCACCTGGCCGGCGGGTTGCTGATCGCTGCCTGGTACATCGACCCGGAGCAGACCGCACCCCGGGTCGGCCTGTCGGTGATCGCCGGCGCCTTCGGAGTGCTGGCCGTCGCGGCCGGTCTGGCGATCCACAAGCGTCCGCTGCTCACCCCGTGGCTGCTGCTGGGGCTGCTGCCCGCGCTGGTGGGCCTGGTGCTGTTCGTCTAGGGGCGCCGACTAGCCTGCGGGCATGCGGGACGGACTCACGGGGGGAGTGGCGTCGGGCAAGAGCACCGTCGCCGCCATGCTGGCCGAGCTCGGGGCGGTGGTGATCGATGCCGACGCCATCGCGCGGGAGGTTGTCGCGAAGGGGACGCCTGGGCTCGACGCCGTCGTCGCGGAGTTCGGGGAGGAACTGCTGACCCCCGAGGGTGAGCTGGACCGGCCGGCCATGGGTCGTCTCGTCTTCGGTGACGAGGGCGCGCGCCGTCGACTCGAGAGCATCGTGCATCCGCTCGTGTTCGAGCGCTACGCCGAGCTGGAGGCGTCCGCCCCCGCCGATGCGCTGGTCGTGCACGACATCCCGCTGCTCGCGGAGGCCGGGCGTGCTGAGGAGTTCGACGCGGTCGTGGTCGTCGACGTGCCACGCGAGCTCCAGGTGGAGCGGATGCTCCGCGACCGCGGCTGGACCCTCGAGGACGCCGAGTCCCGGATCGCCGCACAGGCCACCCGGGAGCAGCGGCTCGCGATCGCGACCCACGTCGTCGAGAACACCGGCACGCTGGAGGACCTGCGGTCCCGCGTCGCCCAAGTGCACGCCGAGCTCACCGGGCCGCTCACCGCATGAGACGTACGACGCTGGCGGCCGTGGCCGCCCTCTCGACCCTCGCCGTGGGCTGCTCGTCGGTCCCCAGCGAGCCGGAGCCGACCACCAGCGGGGCCGACGCCTCCCCGGCATCGCCGAGCGCCCCCGGTGCGACCGGGGCGACCGGGTCGGCCGAGGAATCGGTCGACCCCGACACCCCGCTCTCCTGGGGCCCGACGGTCGGTGAGCTCGAGGACGCGGAGGCGTTGGTCGCCGGGTGGAGCTCCGAGCAGCTGGCCGGCCAGGTGCTGGTCGGCCGCTACGCGGGCACGGACCCCGCGGTGCCGGCCGAGCTGGTGCGCGACCTGCACCTCGCCGGTGTGTGCGTCACCGCCGACAACGTCGTCGACGAGCAGCAGGTCCTCGCGACCACCGCGGCCGTCGAGGATGCGGTGGCCGAGAGCGGGCGCGACTTCCCCGCCGTCATCGGCGTCGACGAGGAGGGTGGCTCGGTGGCCCACCTGCGCGGGGTGGCGACGGACTTCCCGGCGTTCGCCGCCGCGGGTGAGGCGATCGCCGACTCCGGTCGACGAGGCCGGGTCGCGGTGAAGCGCGCCGCCCTGGCCACCGGGCTCGAGCTGCGGCTGCTGGGCTTCACGTGGGTCTACGCACCGGTCGCCGACGTGACCATCGGCGCCGCCGACGTCACCATCGGCTCCCGCGCCCCCTCCGACGACCCCGCACTCGCGGGTGCGGCCGTCAAGCAGGCCGTCGCCGGCTACAACCGCTCGGGCATCGTGTCCACGACCAAGCACTTCCCCGGGCACGGCGGCGCGACCGCCGACTCCCACACCACGCTGCCGGTGCTCACCGAGACCCTGGCCGAGCTGGAGGCCCGCGACCTGGCTCCGTTCGCGACCGCGGTCGAGGCCGGGGCGCCGTCGGTGATGATCGGGCACCTCGACGTGGAGGCGATCGCTCCGGGCGTACCTTCCTCGCTCGCGCCGGAGACCTACGCCTACCTGCGCGAGGAGCTCGGCTTCGAGGGCGTCGCCATCACCGACTCCCTCGGCATGGGTGCCGTGGCCGGCACCCCCGCGCTCGCGGTCAAGGCGCTGCAGGCGGGGGCGGACCTGCTGCTGATACCCGCCGACACGCGCCGCGCCCACCAGACGATCACCCGTGCCCTGGAGGACGGCACCCTGGACCGTGCTCGCGTCGAGGAGGCCGCGGCCCGCGTCGTCGCCCTGCAGCGCTGGCAGGCCCGCATCGCGCAGGACCGTCCCGTCGACGACAGCGTGGTGGAGAAGGCCGAGGCCGCCTCCGCTGCGTTGCGCGAGGCGGCCTACGGCTACTGACCCGCCGACCCGTCACTCGCGCACGGCCGACCCGTCACTCACGCACGGCCGAGACGTCGCGGACGCACGTCGACCGGCCATCCGGGGCGTGGGGCCCGGGAGTGACCGGTCGAGCGTGCTGGGGTGAGGGGAGGTCAGGCGGCGGAGCCCGCGGCCAGGTCGGGGTCGGCGAAGCGGCGCAGCTTCTGCAGGGCCTCGCGCTCGAGCTGGCGCACGCGCTCGGCGGAGATGCCGTGCTTGGCGCCGATGTCGGCGAGCTTGTGCTGCCGACCGTCGGTGAGCCCGTAGCGGGAGCGGATGATGTCGGCGGCGCGGTCGTCGAGCTGGCCGACCAGGTTGTTGAGCCGCTCGCGGGACTCCACGTCGAGCACGGTCAGGTCCGGGCCGGGCGCGGTCTCCTGGGCCATCAGGTCACCCAGCGAGGTGTCGCCGTCCTCGTCGACGGGGGTGTCGAGCGAGACGTGCTCACGACCCCACGAGAGGAGGTCGAGCACGCGCTCGACGTCCATGCCGAGCTCGTCGGCGATCTCCTGCGGCTCCGGCTCGCGGCCGAGCTGGCGCTCGAGGGTGCGGCGGGCGCCCCCGACCTGGTTGAGCTCCTCCACGACGTGGACGGGGAGCCGGACCACGCGGGCCTGCTGCGCGATGCCGCGGGTGATGGCCTGGCGGACCCACCAGGTCGCGTAGGTCGAGAACTTGTAGCCCTTGGTGTAGTCGAACTTCTCGACCGCACGGATCAGGCCGGTGTTGCCTTCCTGGATCAGGTCGAGCATCGGCATCTGGGCCCGGCCGTACTTGCGGGCGATCGAGACCACCAGGCGCAGGTTGGCGGTGATGAAGGTGTCGACGGCCTTGCGACCCTCCTCCGCGAGCCACTCGAGCTCCTCCTCGGAAGCCGTCATCGGAGCACCGCCCTTGCGGCGGCCGATCCGGCCTTCCTTGAGGAGGTGCTCGGCCATCAGCCCGGCCTCGATGGTCTTGGAGAGCTCCACCTCCGCTGCGGCGTCGAGCAGGTCGTTGCGGGCGATCTCGTCGAGGTAGAGGCCGACGCTGTCGCGTCCCTCGATCTCACGGGTGCTCGCGCGGTTGGTGCGGGTGGCGGTGGCCATGGGAACCCTCCTTCGGCGCGTGGACGCCGGTCACGTCTCACGTTCTCCAACGCCCCACCGGTGCCCGGGATTCCCTGGCGGAAACCCACCCGGCCGGTGAAGCCTTCACACTCCTCGACGTGTGACGCCCGGCGAGAGTTGCCTCGTCGGCCGACTCTCAGGCACTTCTCAGGGCACCTGCGTGGGCCTCACGCGTGCAAGGGGTTCGACACCCCGGTGTCCAGCGGATGGGTGCCCGAACGGGTGAGACGCGCAACAGGTGGGCTCAGGAGCCGGCCAGGCCCATCCGGTCGAGCATCCACGCGAGGGTGAAGGAGCGGTCGTGCCATGACTTGTAGCGCCCCGACCCCCCGCCGTGACCGGCCGCCATCTCGGTGCGCAGCAGCACGTCGGGCCGGTGGTCGGGGGCGGTCGCGCGCAGCTTGGCCACCCACTTGGCCGGTTCGACGTAGAGCACACGGGTGTCGTTGAGCGAGGTCTCGGCCAGGATCGCCGGGTAGTCCTGCTCGGTGACGTTGTCGTACGGCGCGTAGGAGGCCATGTAGTCGTAGACCGCCGGGTCCGCCTCGGGGTTGCCCCACTCGTCGTACTCGGTGACGGTCAGCGGCAGGGTCGAGTCGAGCATCGTGGTGAGGGCGTCGACGAACGGCACGCCGGCCACCAGGCCGCTGAAGAGCTCCGGCGCCTGGTTGGCGACCGCACCGATGAGCAGGCCGCCGGCGCTCGCGCCCTCGCCGACCAACGTGTCCGGGCTGGCCCAGCCGACGTCGACCAGGTGCCTGGCGCAGGCGGCGAAGTCGCTGAAGGTGTGCTGCTTGCGCATGAGCTTGCCGTCGTCGTACCAGCGCCGGCCCATCTCGCCGCCGCCGCGCACGTGGGCGATCGCGAAGGCGGCGCCGCGGTCGAGCAGCGAGAGCCGGGCGATGGAGAAGTACGGGTCCATCGAGGCCTCGTAGGAGCCGTAGGCGTAGAGCAGCGTCGGCGCGGGCCCGTCGGCGACGGCACCGCGGCGAGCCACCCAGGAGATGGGGATCCGCTCGCCGTCCTCGGCGGTGGCCCAGAGGCGGTGCTCCTCGTAGTCGGCCGGGTCGTAGCCACCGAGCACCGGCGCGCGGCGCAGCAGCGTGAGCGAGCGGTCGCGCACGTCGTAGTCGTAGATGCTCGAGGGGATGGCCATCGTCGTGTAGCCCAGCCGGACGGTGGGCTGGTGGAAGCCGGGGTTGCCGGAGGCGCCGACGGTGTAGACCTCCTCGTCGAAGGAGACGAGGTAGTCGTCGGTGACCGGCGCGTCCTGGCTGCCACCGAGCTCGAGGATGCGCAGCTGGGTGAGCCCCTCGCTGCGCTGGTGCACCACCAGGTGGGTCGCGAACGCGTCCACGTCCTCCAGACGTACGGCGGTGTCGTGGCCGATCAGCGGTCGCCACTGAGCGCGCGGGGTCGGTGCGCACGGCGCGACGCCGAGCTCGAAGTCCGGGCCCGTCGCGTTGTGCAGCACCAGCAGGGCGTCCTGCCCGCCCAGCACGCCGTGGTCGAGGGAGTACTCCACGCCCTCCTCGCGCTCGGCGAAGACCCACCACCCGCGGTCGGGGTCGTCGGCGTCGAGCAGGCGGTACTCGGTGGTCGTCTTCGACCCCGACGCGACGACCATGAAGCGGTCCGACCGGGTGCGGCCGACGCTGGTGAAGAAGCGGCCGTCGGTCTCGTGGTGGACCAGCTCGTCGGCGTCCTGGTCGGTGCCGAGCGCGTGCCGCCAGACCTTGTCGGCGCGCCAGGACTCGTCGACGGTCACGTAGTAGAGGTGCTCCCCGGCGCGGTCCCAGGTCGCTCCGCCGATCACGCCCTCCACGACGTCGGGCAGCAGGTCGCCGGTGCGCAGGTCCTTGACCCGCACCGTGTAGCGCTCGTCGCCGACGACGTCGGTCGCGTAGGCCAGCAGGGTGCCGTCGGGGGAGACGGCCGCGCCGCCGAGGGAGAAGAAGTCGTGGCCCTCGGCCAGGGCGTCGAGGTCGAGCAGCACCTCCTCGCCGGGCAGCGCCGGTTGGTCGGGGGCGCAGTCCTCGGCCGGGCGCGGCGGGGTCCAGTCGTCCGGGTCGGCCACGGGGACGCGGCAGGTGGCGCCGTACTCCTTGCCCGCGAAGGAGCGCCCGTAGTACCAGTGCCCGCGGTTGCGGGTCGGCACCGACAGGTCGGTCTCGCGGGTGCGCGTGCGGATCTCCTCGAAGATAGTCGCGCGCAGGTCGGCCAGGTGGGCGGTCCGCGCCTGGGTCCACGCGTTCTCGGCCTCGAGGTGCGCGAGCACCTCCGGCGACTCCTTCTCCCGCAGCCACTCGAAGTCGTCGGTGCGGGTGCGGCCGTGGATCTCCCGGCTCGTGGGACGGCGCGGGGCGACCGGGGGCTGCGCGGGCTGGGTCGACGGCTGGGTCGGCGTGGACATGCGGCGACACTAGACGCGCGGTGCACGCCTCCCGCGCGGGGGCCGAGCCCGGGCACTAGGTTCGGGGTCGTGCGCCACGTGGACCTCAACGCCGACCTCGGGGAGGAGGTCACCGACGACGCCGCCCTGCTGGCGGTGGTCACCAGCGCCAACGTCGCGTGCGGCTACCACGCGGGCACCCCTGCGATCATGCGTGCGGTGTGCGCCGAGGCGGCGGCTCGAAGCGTCGTCGTGGGTGCCCAGGTCTCCTACGCCGACCGTGCGAACTTCGGCCGCGTCGCGCTCGACGTGCGCCGGGCCGTGCTGCGCGAGCAGGTCGCCGACCAGGTCGGCACCCTCTCGGTGATCGCGGGGGAGGAGGGCACGCTGGTGCGCTACGTGAAGCCGCACGGCGCGCTCTACCACCGGACCATGGACGACGAGGATCAGGCGCTCGCGGTGCTCGACGGCCGGCGGGTGTGGCACGAGGGCTTCCCCGATCGCGGGTACGCCGACGACGGCCGCCTGCTGCCGCGTGACCGTCCGGGCGCGGTGCTGACCGACGGTGCGGTGATCGCCGAGCGCGCCGTGGGGCTCGCCGGCACCGTGGACTCGGTCTGCGTCCACGGTGATCACCCCGGCGCGGTGGAGCACGCCCGGGAGGTGCGCCGCGCGCTCGTCGCGGCCGGGTGGACGCTGCAGGGGCTGGGGTGACCGGCCCAGCGGCGTACCGGATGGTGGCGAGTGGGCCGTCCGCGCTGCTGCTGGAGGTGGCCGACGCCGCCGCGGCGCTCTCCCTGGCCGAGCACCTGCGGGAGGAGGTCGACGCGACCGACGTGGTGCCCGGGGCGTGCACCGTGCTGGTCGACGGCGCCGAGCCGTCCGCCGTCGCGGGAGCGGTGGAGCGGTGGGACCCGACCGCCGACCCGGACCACGGACCGCTGGTGGAGGTGCCTGTGGTCTACGACGGTGCCGACCTCGCGGCCGTCGCGGACGTGTGGGGGTGCACCGTGCGCGAGGTCGTGGAGCGGCACACGTCCCTGGAGCTGGTCAGCGCGTTCTGCGGGTTCGCCCCCGGGTTCGCCTACCTCTCCGGTGTGCCCGATGAGTGGTCGGTGCCGCGCCTGGAGTCCCCGCGCCCGCGCGTCCCGGCCGGCTCGGTGGCACTCGCC
>LULK01000882.1_pt1 | contig 13786 bp, 13 predicted proteins | sample 728181 | NCBI WGS metagenome assembly LULK01 (sample SAMN03860291, study PRJNA289734) | marine metagenome | biome: seawater column; feature: ocean; material: water; isolation source: Red Sea water column Station 169 - depth 10m | place: Saudi Arabia: Red Sea | collected 2011-10-15 | depth 10 m | reverse complement strand
TTGCCACTCAGCATGTTCTACTGTTGCAGGTCTAGGCTCTTTTCCTTGTAAATAATAAGCTTCTCTATAGACAAACATCACTACATCTGCATCTTGTTCAATTGAACCTGATTCTCTTAAATCTGATAATTGTGGTTTTTTATCATCTCTTTGTTCAACTGCTCTCGATAATTGTGAAAGCGCTAATACAGGCACGGCTAATTCTTTAGCTAAAGCTTTTAATCCTTGTGTAATTTCTGAAATTTCTTGAACTCTTCCATTGTTTGAATTAGATGCTCTCATCAATTGTATGTAATCTATTACTACCATATCTAATCCATGTAATCTTTTAATTCTTCGGGCTCTATTACTTAAGGCGGCAATTGTTATTGCTGGTGTCTCATCAATGTATAAAGGAAGCTCAGAAATATCTTTTGATGTCTCAATAAATTTATCAAATTGTTCTTCAGATATTTTGCCTCGTCTTATGTCATTAGATTTAATACGTGATTGCTCAGCTAAAATTCTTGTTGAAAGTTGTTCTGAGGACATTTCAAGAGAAAAAAAAGCTACAGACGTTTTTTCTCCACTCTCCTGAATTTTTTTTGCCGCATTAAATGCAATATTTGTTGCCAATGCTGTTTTACCCATTGATGGTCTTCCGGCTATTATGACTAGATCTGATTTATGCAATCCACCTAGTCTATCATCTAAATCTCTCAAACCTGTTGGTACACCGACTATACCCTCTTCATTTTTATAAGCATTTGAAGCCATTTCAATTGTTTGCCTCATTGCTTCATCAAATTTTATCAACGAAGAACTGAAAGATCCTTTTTCAGCTAAATCAAATAAAGATTTTTCATAAGTCTCTATTATATTTTGGCCATCAATACCAATATCATTTAGTTTAGCTTGGTCTATGACATCTCCAGAAATTTTTATTAATTGCCTTTTGACATATAGATCAAAAATTAATTTAGAGTATTCTATCGCTTGTCTTGATGATGTCGAAAATTTTGTAATCTTCACTAAATATTCAGGAATATTTAATTCATCTTTTTCTTTTTCAAAATAGTTTTTTAATGTGATTGGATTAGCTAAGAGCCCTCCAAAAATTAATTTTTCTAATGCTTCAAATATTTTTTTATGAATTGGATCATAAAAATTCTTACTAGATAAAATTAAGCTTACTTCATCGAAAATTTCATTTGTTAATAGTATAGATCCAATTACTGATTGTTCAGCCTCAATATTGTTTGGTAATTCATCAGCTTTGCTTCTTAATATATTCAAAGATTGAGACATTCTCAATATTATTTAATTTTTGATGAAATAACAAAGTTTAATTTTTTATGGGGAAAAAAATGTATAATTATTTATTGTCTTCAGAAATTACTTTTATATTTATTTCAGTTTGTATTTCGGAATGCAAATTTAAAATTACTTTAAATGTACCCAAAGTTTTTATTTCTTTAACAGGTTGTATTTGAGATGGATTTATCTCGATTTTTTCTTTTTCTATGATCATTTTTGAGATTTCCGACGGTTTAACTGAACCATAAAGTTCTTTATTTTCAGTGCTTAGTTTTTTTATTAAAAACTCTTTGTTTTGCAAAGTTTCTTTTAATGTTTTTGCAGCAGCTTTCTTTTCTTGATCTTTTTTGTCTAGCTCAACTTTTATCTTTTCAACTTCTTTTATATTTTCTTTGGATGCAAATAATGCCTTTTTATTAGAAATAAGGTAATTTCTTGCATAACCTCTCTTAACATCTATAATTTCACCTATTGAGCCTAACTTTCTCACGTTTTCTAATAAAATAACTTTCATTTTTAAATTAATGCTAAATTTCTAGCTCTCTTTATTGACAAAGATAATTCCCTCTGTTTTTTTTGACTAACTGAAGTAATTCTTGATGGTAAGATTTTTCCGTTTTCAGATATATATCTTTTTAATAACTTAATATTTTTATAATCTATTGTAGGAGCACCTTTACCCGAAAGGGGACACTTCTTTTTAAATTTGTATTTTTGATTTTGAAAAACACTTAGCTTAGAAAAGTTATTCTGTGAATTTTTCTTTTTTAATACTTTTTTTTTCATTATATTGATTTCTTGTCGTTTTCATCGTTTTTATTAAAGTAATTCGTTTCTGTGTCTATTTTTTTAACTTTAACGGTTAGATATCGCAATAAAGACTTGTCAATTTTTTCACTCTTTTCTAGTTTTGATATTGTATTACCATTTCCTTTTATTTTAAAATGTAAATAATTACCTTTTTTGTTTTTTTTTATTAAATACGACAAGTTCATCAATCCCCAATTTTCAATTTTAAGTATGTCCCCATTATTTTCTTGGACTATTTTACTATATTTTTCCTCAATTTGCTTAAATTGATTGGGAGATACATCAGGTCTTGCAATTATAGTATGTTCGTAATAGCTCATTATAATCTTTTAAAAAAAAGAGGATATACTATTATAAAATTTTAAATACAATAAAAAAAAATTTAAATTTTTTAAAGTTTTTTCTATGTTTTCACTTCTATTTCCGGGCCAAGGATCCCAACACATGGGAATGGCAAAAGAATTATACGATAATTTTGATTACATAAGAAAATTATTTGAAGAGGCAGATGATCTTCTAAAATATAAAATTAGTGAAATTATATTTGAGGGCCCAACAGAAAAATTAAACAGTACTCAGCATACACAACCTGCTATATTTTTAACAAGTTACTCCATATATTTAACTATTTATAAAGATACAAATTTTGATGCTAGTAAAGCAGAATTTTTTGCAGGACATTCGTTAGGAGAATATTCAGCTTTATGTTGTGCCGAGTCATTAAATTTTAAGGATACTTTGCTATTGCTTAGAGACAGAGGAAATGCAATGAACAATGCCGTTAAAAATGGAAATGGAGGTATGGTTGCAATTCTTGGTGCTGATAAAAATAAAGTTGACCAGCTACTATCAGACAATCAAGATGATTTTAAATGTTACATAGCAAACGATAATTCACCAGGACAGATCGTAGTGAGAGGAGAGCTTAAAAATTTAGAATTATTACAATCAAAGTTATCAAATGAAAAGATTAAAAATATAAAACTTCCAGTAAGCGCACCTTTTCATTGCCCACTAATGAAAAATGCAACTATTGAAATGTTAGATAAAATAAAGTCAATAGAATTTAAAACACCAACTGTGAAAGTTTACTCTAATGTCTCAGCAACTTTTTCAAAAAATTCCAATGAAATAAAAAAACTTCTTTTAGAACAAATAGAAAGTCCAGTAAGATGGAGAGAAATTATAGAAAATATGTCAAAAAATGGTGTAAATAATTTTATCGAAATTGGTCCTGGTAAAGTATTATCTGGATTAGTTAAAAGAATTGATAGAAATAATATTGTAAATCAAGTAAATAATTTAGAAGATATTAAAAGACTTAATTTAAAATGATAAATCTAAAAAATACTAATATTTTATTAACAGGGGCTACTGGCATCATTGGTAATTCAATTCTTGAAAAATGTTATGATTATGGAGCAAATATTCTGGCCACAGGAACAAACAATGAAAAATTAGAGAAGTTAAAACTTAATTATCCAAATATTAATATCAAGGTATTTGATATTTCTAAACATGATCAAATCGAGAACTTTTTAGAAGAAGTAAATCTTTTATTTAAAAATAAAATTGATATTTTAATTAATAATGCAGGAATCACACTGGACAATCTATCTATAAGAATGAAAGAAAGTGAATGGAAAAGTGTTATTGATATAAATCTAACTTCTACTTATTTAACAAGTAAGTTTGCTATTAAGAAAATGTTAAAAAATAAGAGTGGAAAGATAATAAATATTACATCTGTTGTTGGGCATACAGGAAATATTGGTCAGGCAAATTATGCTGCATCTAAATCTGGAATAATTGGAATGTCAAAAAGCTTAGCTTTAGAATATGGAAAAAAAAATATAAAAATAAATTGTATTTCACCAGGATTTATAGAAAGTAATATGACAGACAAAATTTCAGAGACTCATAAAGAATTATTAAAATCAAAAATATCGCTAGATAGGTTTGGACAACCTGTTGATGTTGCTAATACAGTACTTTTTTTATCCTCTGATTTATCTAATTATATTACTGGGGAGACAATACATGTGAATGGTGGCATGTATTTTAGTTGACAAAATAATATAAATATTTATTAACGAATTAACTTTAAAAGGAAGAATATGTCTGAAGATATTTCAAGTAAGGTAAAAAAAATAGTTGCAGATCATCTGGGAATTGATGAGGCAAAAGTTACAGAAGAATCAAGTTTTATTGATGACCTCGGTGCTGACAGTTTGGATACAGTTGAATTGGTAATGGCATTTGAAGAAGAATTTGGATCTGAAATCTCCGATAGTGATGCAGAGAAAATCCTAACTGTTGGTGATGCTGTTAAATTTATCGAAAATAAAGCAAATTAATTTTTTTAATTAATGACCAGCTTCACTAAAGGTGGTATGATAATTTTATCTTCACCTTCGGGAGCAGGAAAAACAACACTAGTTAAAAAAATATCAAAAAATAAAAATTATTTTACTTCTATTTCACATACCACTAGACCGCCAAGACCTAAAGAAAAAGATGGCAAAGATTATTTTTTCATTTCTAAAATAAAATTTAAAGAATTGATCTCTAAAAAAGAATTTTTAGAATATGCAAATGTTTTTAACAATTTTTATGGATCTTCCAAAAAAATTGTTTATGAAAAACTAGAAAAAAGTCAAAATGTTCTCTTTGATATTGATTGGCAAGGTACAAAAAAAATAAAAAAGAAAAAATTAAAATATAAATTACTTACTGTGTTCATATTACCACCAACAAAAAATGAACTTTATAAAAGATTACTAAAAAGAGAGAGAAAAAATCACGTAACTGTGAAAAAAAGAATGAAGCAATTTAAAAGTGATATATTGCATTGGAAGGATTATGATTATGTTGTAGTAAATGACGATTTAATAAAGTGTTACAAAAAAATTATGTCTATAATTTCCAAAAAAAATAAAAAAAAACCTTTTTAGAAAACTTATTAAGTTAATTCTTCATATATTTTTGTTATTTCTAGATACTTTTGAACTGAAATATTTTGAGGCCTATCTTTTAAGTTCAATCCTATTTTCTCACAAATTGACGATTGGTTCTGAAAAATTTTCTTAAATGGTTTGTTAATCATTTTTCTTCTTTGGGAAAAAAATGTATTAGTTATATATTCAAGATTATCTGCTCTGTTTATTTTAAAAATCTCATCTTTAGGTTTTAAAGCGATTAAACTACTCCAAATTTTTGGTATGGGATTAAAATTTTCTGGAGCAATATCAAATATCTTCTCTTTATGTAATTTCCATGATGTAAAAATAGCCAATCTTCCAAAGTATTTTGTATTTTCTTCAGCAATAATTCTATCGGCCACTTCTTTTTGAAATATAAAAATAAATTTTTCATAAAATTTGTTAAGATTTTCTAATTTTAAATAATTTATTAAGATTTTCGTAGATATATTATAGGGTAGGTTGCCAAATACTTTAATTGGTTTATCGCAAATAAAATTATTATAACAATTTAAAATATCATCATTTATTAATTTAACTTTAGAACCAAATTTGTCTTTTAATTTTGCGGATAGTTGTTTGTCTTTTTCTACAATAATCAATTTTTTTGGTTTTTTTTGAATTAAAAGATTCGTTAAATTTCCTGTTCCTGGACCTATTTCCAACAAAATATCATTTGAATTTATTTCACCTTCATCGACTATTTTTTCTAAAATATTTATATTTTTAAGAAAATTTTGACCTAAGCTTTTCTTGGCTAGAAAGTCATTCATAATTTATTTAAAAATTTCATTGCATAGATAAATGAAGATGGATCAGATATATTTTTTCCCAACATTTTATGATTTGGTCCATGATCAGGTGAAATTCTTATAAATGGTAACCCCAAAGTTATATTTATTGCATTAAAATTGTATAATGTTTTTATTGGAGTCAACACTTGATCATGATACATGCCAATAACAACATCATACTTTCTTATATTTTCTTTTAAAAAAAAAGTATCTGCAGAAAAAGGACCATAAATTCTTATTTTATTTTTTTTTAAAAAATTTATAGCAGGTACTATAATTTTTTCCTCCTCACTAATTTTATTTATGGTTTCACAATGAGGATTAAGACCTAAAACTGCAATCTTAGGACTCTTTTTTAATATATTTCTGTAAAAATTATTTATCTTTTTAGCTGAGTTAACAATTTTTTCTTTTGAAATATTTTTTGTTACATTTTTTATGGGTAAATGTGTAGTTAATGGAGATACAGAAAGTTCTCTATTGTAAATCAACATTACTTCATTTTTCGATTTAGATTTCTTAGACAGGTACTCTGTAATACCTAAATATTTCTTCTTTAAAAAAGTTTTTTTTGAGACTGGACCGTTTATTAAAGCAAATTTTTTGTTATCTTTTCTCATTAGATCTAGAGCATGTTTGAAACATTGGTTGATATATTCGTTAGATGATTCGGATATTCTACCAAAAGCTTTTTTAAATTTAAGATTTATATCAATTATGTTTGGATTATTAAATTCTGCCTCTTCTATAGTATTTATTTTCTTTAAGTAAAATTGTAATTTTAATTTTTTTAATTGTTTTTTTAATAATTCGTGACTCCCTATAATTATAATTTTCTTCCTTTTATTTTTATTCTTTTTAAAGAACTTTCCCAGTATTTCCGAGAAAGTGCTATTTGGCTCGCCTAGCAAAATAATAATATATTTAATATTCATAAATACTCTGATTTTGTTTAATTTTTCTAAAAAATAGTAGTGAAAATTGGTTTAATTGTTTATTTTTTTCAAATTTTATAAATTCCTGAAGCTCTTTATTAATGTCAATTTTTTCTTTAATTATTTTTTTTTCATTAACTTTTAATATTAAATAACCATTTGGATATTTAATAGGTTTTGAAAAATCACCAACACTAATATTTTTTATAACGTTATTTATTTCTTTTGATAATAGAGTTTCTTTTACCCAGCCTATACTTCCACCATTAGACGAACTATTTGAAATACTAAACTTAGATGCTGAATACTCAAAACCATTTTTATTAATATTATTTTTTATTAATTTGAATTTTTTATCTTCAGTTTCGTTTTGATTTAGTTCAAAGAGTATCTCTGATAAATTATAACTAAATTTTAGATCACTAGATATTTTTTTTTCTAACTGTTTTTTTAGATAATCTCTATCAATTTTAACTAAATTATAAAATTTATTGTATATAAGTTCGTTCCAAAGAGCTTCTATTTTTAGCTTATCAATTAAATTTTTCTCTTCAATATTCTCATTTTTAATAAGCTCTTCAAATTGTTTATCATTCTTTATATTTTTAAAATTATAAAGATTTATCCTTAATTCATCGATAAAATTATATTTTTTTTCTAAGTCAAAATATTTCTTTAATTCTTTTTTTTTTATAATTTCCTTAATTAAAGAGTTTTTTGATAATTCTTTGATTTCAGTAGAATTTAATTTTTTTAAATCCGGTCTAAGAAAAAGAAGGAGTTTTTGTTCATTTAATATATCAACATTTGTAATTATTTCATTACCTATCTTATATTTTATCGAAATTTCTGAATATGCATTTAAAGTTAAAAAAAAACAAAAAAAAACAAAAAAATATTTCATTAATTTTGTCATTTTATTTTAAAATACTATTTGCAACACCGATCTCAGTGAAAGGTATAATTTTTATTAAAAAAGAAAGACTTGTGTTTGGTTCTAAATTTCCATCTTTGTAAAATGATTTTGAATAATTTAAACTTATTGACAAACAGTCAGTTAAATACTCATAGTTTAAATCATAAAACTGAGTAAAGTTATCCACTAAATCTTTTGACGTTTTGAAACTTAAAAAATTTTCTTCATTCAACGCATAACTCGTCTTATTTGTGATATTTTCAGAGTTTCCAAAATCGTTATCTTCAGTAAAATAATAAAAATTAGATATGAAATTATTAACTCTCAGGTCAACATTAATTCCTTCTAGATTAGAATATTTTAAGTCTCTATCATAAGAAAATACGTATCCTAATCCTAAATTATTGTTTAAGCTCAAATTCATATTTCCAAAAATATCAGATCTAGTTTCATTTAATTTCGATTTTACTGGTAGATCATTACTCTTTTTTATTTTAATAACATTGGCTAAATTTAAATCAAATATCCTTCCATTATTATTATTTTCTCTTTGAAATTCTAAACCCAATGTTAATGATTCACCGCCTTCCACTTGATAATTTGATCCAATCCTATTTAAACTGTAAACATTATCGTAATTTAGTCTAATATCCTTTGATGTTATATTTCTGTTTCCATTAGGACTATATCTGAAAGACATTTTTGGTTTAAGGAAATTTGTATACTGATCCATTTTTTTTTGTAATGGGTAGCTTCCATCAATTTTAACAATTCCATAAAGATTGTATTCTGTATTTTCATTAAAGTTCAAAGAATTTTGAGAATAAATATTTGTATTTTTTAATAGCACATCATAATTTGTAACAATTCCATTTTTATTAATAAAATCAAATGAACTAAATAAAAAATCATTATTATAAATTGCTTCAGTAACATTAGTATTATAATTCTTGTGAAATCCGTATGATCTAAAATCAAAAGATCCATTATATTTTTTATTAATATCTATATTTTTTGAAAAATTAAAATTCGGAAATATATATTGATATCTGTCATGATACCCTTTTGATAAATCCTCATAAATTAATATAGATGAGTTTAATTTAGTCTTATTATCTATTCTCCAATTTAAATCTAATTTGGAATTCAATAAACTTTCGCTTTTAATTAGAGGAGATGTCTCGCTCAATTTATGTGTTTTGAGGTAGTTGTCATCCTTTACATCTTGTAAATTTAAAACAAAATCAATTTTCTCATTTAATGAACCAACTTGATTGTAAAAAAAATGCGACTTTGTTCCTTCGGATCCAATTAACATACTGAAGTCACTTGTAATTTTGGAATTTTCAAGAGATTGTCGGTATTCATTTTGAAGCAAATAACTTTTGTCAGCGTATATCCTTGGATTAAAAGTTAAATCTTTATCATGCGATATAACTTTATAATATGGAATATTAATTGATGTTCCTAGTTTTTTTGAACTACCATATGATGGAGTTAGAAATCCAGACTTTCTTTTAACACTTGGATCTGGGTGATTAAAATAAGGTAAATAAAATAACTTTTTATCTAAAATTTTTAACCATGAATTCTTATATTCAAAAATCTTATCGTCTTTATTGTGTATGAATTCATTACTTGTAAGTTCCCATCCTCTACATTTTTTATTATTTATATTACAAGTACTAAAAACTGCTTTATGAACCTCAGTGATGTTTTTGTTTAAAATTGCTGACCTACCTCTCATTTTTGGGTCATTATTTTCATTACCAAAATAATTATTTATAAAGTCAATTTTTAGTTCTTTTCCAATAATTTCGTTATTTTTAAGATTAATTATTAGATCTTCAAATATAAACTTATTATTATTACTATCAGTTATCGTAGATAAATTTGACTTAATTATCTCATTTTCTAAATCATATTTAAATTTTTCTTCAAACTCATATTTATTATTTAGATTATCCTTAATGATTGTATATTCATTGCTATATAGACTATTTTTTAATCTATCAAAGTAAATAGAATTGGATGTAATATCATATTTATCACTAATTTTTGTTTTTGTCTCAACTTCACTAAATACTATCTCATCAATTGTTTTGTATATTATTTTTTCCCCATAAATAATAACTTCATTGATATAATCTTCAAAAATGACATTATTTAAAAAGATTACTTCATTGGTTATTTTATCATAAATAGCTTTATCAGATTTTATATTAATTTGTTTTTCTGGTATCTTCGTTTCAGAATTAAATCCGATAATTAAATTACCTTGATTTTTAACCTCCATATTTTTTGCATCAAAAATTATCTCACTAGATAAATTAGTATTTATAAAGAGAAAGAGAAAAAATATTTTTAAATTTAGCCTAAGTATTTTCATTTATCCTAACCAGTCCTATCGAGCATATTAAGAATAATATTAAGTGTGGAGTCCATACTGATAAATATATGGGTAGTGTTCCATTGGAACCTAAAAGATTTGAAAAGTAATTTAAATAATAAACCAATACAGATACAAAAACACTGAATAAAATTGAGAAAAATGTAGATCTTATAAATTGAGTTTTTTTAATCAATAAATATCCTAAAATAGACATGAGAACATAAAATACGGACATACTATATATTTTATTTAGATGGATTTTAACGTCTTTATTTGAATAACCAATTTTTTGATAATTATTTGAAAGTTCATGTAATTGATAAATATTTAAAGAATTTAAATTTGAAAATAGTTTAGAAATTATTTCCCCATTAAAGGACGAATTATAAACATAAGTTAAATAATTTTTCTTACCTCCATCTTTAGATGTCATAGTCACATTTTTCAAACTCCAATTTTTTGCCGTTATATCCGCAGTTTCCGCTTTTAAGGTATTATTTTTTTGATAATATTTGTCTGATTCGGTTATTGTAATAGATCTTAAATTATTATTATCAAATTTTTCAGCATGTATTATAAAGTTTCTATTATCTAATTCTTCTTTTATCCATAAGCCATTCTCATTTACAACTGCTAAATATTCATTGGTATTTGAGAACTTATTCTTTACTTCAAGATAACGACTTTTTAAATTTGAAGATAAAGAATAAAAAAATAAAATTAAACATATGCCTAAAATTATTGATAAAAATGATAAAATGCCTAAAATTCGCATATTACTTATCCCGTTGGATTTCAGTATGTCTAACTCATTTTTATCTCTAAGAACAATGTAAAAATAGTTTGTTGCTATTAAAAATATAAATGGAAAGATTTCAAATAGTAATGATGGAGCATTTAAAGCTGATAAATATAAAGCATAATAAATTTCAACATTATATTTTTCAAAAAATCTTATCTCTTCAAAGGTATTTATTATAAGAGCAATACAGAGAAAAACAAAACTAACTATAAAAAAGTTTTTTAAGAATAGATTAAATATATAGATTTGATATTTTTTTATAATCATAAATACCTCAATCTAAATTTTGTTTTAAATAAAAGATATAAGTAAAATAACAATATTAATAATATTGGAGACAGTAATGAAATTATTTCTACATATAATGAGTGATCTAGATATTTATAACTTAGCTGACAAAGTAAAATTAAAGCAAAACCAAAAATAAATAATATAAATTTAGAGTAGTTGTTCAAAAAATTTTGTTTTGGTCTTATTACTAATAAAGAACCAATTAAAGAAATAAATATAATATAAATAGGATTTATAGTTCTTTTAAATATTTCCGCATAGATATCTTTGACTAAAAACGAATTTTCTGAACTACATCTTAGCTTTTTATCTTTCCTGTTTTCAAAAAATTTTTCTATACATTGTAGTAAAATTAAAGTTTCTGTTTCTGCAATTTTTTTTATTTTTCTTGTCTTTGAACTAAATTTTGACATGTCATAAATTGTTTCTTCAAAGTTAATATTGTACAATTTATTTTCATTTAAATTTGTAATGTCTCCATTAAATAAGTTAAGGCCATATTTTCCATCCACATTAATAATTTTTCCACTCTTTGCTACAATTATCTTTGTTTCACGTTTATTTATAATTTCTTTAATATATATTCCTTTTATATCACCATTCTTTTTATATTCTTCAACAAAGATTGTTAAATTCTTCATTACGTTTGAAAATTTTTTCTCTTGAATAAGTTTTGGAAATAATTCTAAAGATGAATTTTTTAAATAAGACTGACCTAGATTTTGTGAAAATGGAACAATGTAAGTATTTAGTGCTAATTGCATTATAACAAAAAATAAGGATAGTTTTCCAATAAAATTTATAAAAGAAATTTTTTTAATTCCATTTGTCCAAAAAACTAGAATTTCATTATTTTCCTCATATTTATTTAAAATATAGAATAGACTTATAAAGAATGTAAAAACTATTAATTTACTGAATATTTTTGGAATATTAAGAATTGTATATAAAAAATATATTTTTATACCATGACCATCTTCAGAAATAACATCTAATAGGTTTACCGCCTGTATAACCCATACAATTACAGTTATAACAACAGAAGACAGTAAGAAAAATAGCAATATATCAGTAGATAGTTTGCGAAAGATTAATTTATTCATTGAAATTATAAATTTAATAAATATACAACAATATCTATTAAATATTTCAAAAAAATGAAGCTAAAATTAGAATTTGCAATTAAAGTACCTAAAGTAGCCATAGATAATGAGGTTATTTTATTAAAAGATAAAAATAATAAACATAAAATAATCAAATATTTAAATAAAAGTTTATTTAATAATAAATTATTTTTAGAGAAAAAATTTGTTACCCAAATCATTGATGGAAAAACCTATATTTTTGTAAATTGTGTAAAATCAAAAAAATCAATAGATTATGAAAAGTTAGGTTCTGATTTATATGATTTTTTAAAAAATAATAAAATAGAGAAATCTTTTTTTGAGCCAAACTCATCACACTTAACAAATGTGCAATTAGAAAAACTCTTGCACGGTGCACAGCTTAAATCGTACAATTTTAATATTTATAAGACCGAAAAATCAAAAAATGTAATGACAAATTTTTATGTAATTGGAAAAAAATTTGTAAAATCTAACTTATTAAGGAATAAATTAAATTCACTTTTAGAAGGTGTTTTTCTCACAAGAGATTTAGTATCAGAGCCAGGTAATATTCTTCACCCAGATGAGTATGCAAAACGTATAACAAAATTAAGGAAATTTGGTTTAAAAGTAATTGTATATGATCAAAAAAAATTAAGAAAGTTAGGTATGAATGCTTTACTAGGTGTTGGCCAAGGAAGTATTAGAGGATCATATTTGGTTACAATAGAATGGAATGGAGCAAAAAATAAATCAAAACCCTTAGCCTTTGTAGGAAAAGGTGTGTGTTTTGATACAGGAGGATATTCTCTTAAACCAGCTAAATTTATGGAAGATATGACATATGATATGGCTGGTTCAGCAACTGTTGTTGGACTTATGAAGACACTTGCTCTTAGAAAATCAAAAATAAATGCAGTTGGAGTAGTTGGATTAGTTGAAAATATGGTAAGTGGTAACGCTCAAAGACCTGGTGATATCGTAAAATCATACAGCGGAAAAACTATCGAAGTTTTAAATACTGATGCTGAAGGTAGGTTAGTCTTGGCAGATGCTCTAACATTTACAGAAGAAAAATTTAAACCACAGTTTATTGTTGATCTTGCAACCTTAACTGGAGCTATAATTGTTTCTCTTGGTTCAGAATATGCAGGTCTTTTTTCAAACAATGACAAACTATCAAAACAACTAATTGAAGCGGGAGAAAATGTCGACGAAAAATTATGGAGAATGCCATTAAATGAAAATTTTGATAAATTAATTAACTCTAAAAATGCAGATATGCAAAATATTAATTATGTTGGAGGAGCTGGATCTACAACTGCTGCACAATTTTTACAAAGATTTATAATTAATAAAACTCCATGGGCTCATTTAGATATAGCTGGTATGGCTTTTTCAAAATATGGAGGCGCCCTAAATTCAGGTGGAGCAACTGGATACGGAGTTAGATTGTTAAATAA
>LULK01000919.1_pt1 | contig 13803 bp, 12 predicted proteins | sample 728181 | NCBI WGS metagenome assembly LULK01 (sample SAMN03860291, study PRJNA289734) | marine metagenome | biome: seawater column; feature: ocean; material: water; isolation source: Red Sea water column Station 169 - depth 10m | place: Saudi Arabia: Red Sea | collected 2011-10-15 | depth 10 m | reverse complement strand
TCATAATGCTTAATCCATAAGGAATTCTCTCTATTAAACATAAATTACAAGGCTGATGTCCAAGAACATATTCTATAAAAAAAGCAGAAATTAAAGCAATAAAGCTAAATAGAAAAATTATTTTTAAAAAAAATTCAACTTTTATATTAATCATTTGATTTAAAAATTAGATAAACTACTAATCCAAAAATAACAATTAATATCCCAATTATCGTAAACCATTTAGACCCATGTTTATTCATAAATTCATTGAATAAGTCTCCAAACTTGTAAGAGAGATATGACACTAAAAAAAATCTTAACCCTCTAGAAATTAAGCTTATTAAAACAAAAATCAAAAAGTTAAAACCTATGAGACCACTCGCAATCGTAAAAACTTTATAAGGAAGAGGGGTGAAACCTGCTAAAAAAAGGATTCCTAACCAAGCATAAAAACCATCATTTTTAACTAAGCTTTCTTTTAAATTATATAGTTTATCCTCATAACCATAAAAATTCATAATGTGTGCTCCAAATTCGAAAAAGAATGCTCCAATTATATAACCAAGCATACCACCTAAAACTGAAAATATAGTTGTTATAAAAAAGATTTTTTTAAAATCGTTTTTTTTTGAGATTACCATTGGAATTATTAAACAATCAGGGCGAATGGCGGAACTGGTAGACGCGCACGACTCAAAATCGTGTTTCGCAAGAAGTGAGAGTTCGATTCTCTCTTCGCCCACCATATTATGCAATTAAGTAAAATAAACAATTTAGTAGAACTTTTTTTTGCAAAGTGCGAAGAAATAAACACAGTTGCTGATAAGCCATTTTTAAAATGGTTAAAAGAAAATGAAAAAGATTTTTTAACTTGGCAACAAGCTGCATCGAAAATTCAAATTTTATCTGAATACTTAAAAACAAAGTTAAATAAAGGAGACCGGTGCATACTATTATCTGAAAATCGACCCGAATGGCTTATCTCTGATATATCAATAATGAATGCAGGTGGTGTTACAGTACCATTATTTACAACTTATTCTGAGAAAGACTATGAATATATTATTAATGATTGTAAACCGAAAATTTGTATCGTCTCGAACGAAATCCAATTAAAAAAAATTGAAAGATTTATTTCTCATGAAATTAAAGTTTTATCTATTGAAAATATAAATGAAAGAGTTGAGAACCTAGAAAATGTTTTAGATGAAAATTCAAAAAAAAATAAATCAGATCCCTATATAATTTTTAATCAAAATCTTAAGAGAAAAGATCTTGCTTGCATCATTTATACATCTGGCACAACTGGTAATCCTAAAGGAGTAATGCTTAGTCATGGGGGAATTTTATCAAATTGTGAAGGAGCTCAAGAGATATTAAATCAATTAGTTCAAAATAGTGAACCTACTTTTCTGACATGGTTGCCGTTGTCTCATTCATATGAGCATGCAGTTCAATTTGTTCAAATTTCACTTGGTGCAAAAATTTATTATGCTGAAAACTTAGAGAAGTTATTATCCAACATGTCTATTGCAAAACCCACAATTATGACAGCTGTCCCAAGATTCTATCAAAATTTGTACAGTAAAATTTCAATTAATTTTTCAAAGCAGAAAGGTTTTAAGAAAAAATTGATTTCATCCACGATTTCACTTGGAATTAAAAAACTTAATAATGAGGATTTAACATTTAGAGAAAAATTGATTAATTTCTTTTGTGAAAAACTAGTGAGAAAAAAGATTAAAAACCAGTTTGGTGGAAAACTAAAGGCCTTTGTATCCGGCGGTGGGGCCTTAGACCAAAAAATTGGAGAATTTTTAAACGCTATAGGCTTACCCACTCTTCAAGGTTACGGTCTTACCGAGGCTTCACCTGTTGTGAGTTGTAATATCCCTGGAAAAATCAGAATCGACACAGTTGGGCCTCCTTTTAAAACAAACCAGATAAATATAGCTGAAGATGGTGAAATTTTAGTCAAAGGTGAAAATGTCATGCTTGGGTATTGGAACATGAAAAAAGAGACAGATGAGGTCATAAGGAATGGCTGGTTGCATACTGGTGATATTGGAGAGATCACAGAAGATGGAAATTTGAAAATTACTGACAGAAAGAAAGAAATAATAGTTAGTCTTGGTGGAGATAACATTTCACCATCAAAAATTGAAAATTTGTTATGTTTAAATGAAAAAATTAAGCAAAGTTTTGTCTATGGAGATAAAAAAACTTATTTAGTTGCATTAATTGTTACCGAGAGCTTTGATAATAGAAAAGATATTGAATTTTATCTAGAAAATTTAAATAAAACTTTATCTTTGGTTGAAAAAGTTAAAAGATTTAAATTAATTAAAGAGGAATTTACAATTGATAATGGAATGCTAACACCAACGTTAAAATTAAAAAGAAAAAAAATTTTAGAAAAATATAAACAAGATTTGGAAAAATTTTATTAATTAATTAAAATATCTGATTATAAAGCGCGTAAACACTAACTTTTTTACACTTAAATTAATTTAAAAAAAATAATTTTAAGTTTTAATTTTTTAATTATTAAAACTTTAATTAAAGAATTGACATAACGTATATAAAAAAATAAAAATAAACTAATTACGAATCATTTTGATTCGTTTAACTAAAAAGGGAGCTAAAGATGCCTAAGAGAAGAAAAAAAGCAAAGAAGGCTAAGAAAAAAGCTAAGAAAAAAGCTAAAAAAAGAAGAAGAAGATAATAACTTAGTATTCTTTAGAAAAACGCTTCTCATAACTTCTAGTGTGGGAGGCGTTTTTTTTATTCATCAATTTGTTCCTCTACATCAGAAATTGGTTCTTCAATCGGTATTTCATTACTAGTTGTTTTTGTGGATTTTATCTCCTCATTTTCTTCTTTTTGAATTTGATTTCTTTTTAAAGCTTTGTCTAATTTTTTTTGTGTATCTTCTTTGGACAAGTCTAAAACAGCTTGAAATTCTGCAAGTATTCTATCGTAAGCTTTTTCAAAAAGTTGTCTTTCACTATAGGACTGATCTATCATTAAATCATCACCTTTATTAAGATCTCGGACAACCTCTGCCAATTCATAGATTTTTCCTGAGGATATTTTTGCTTCATATTCCTGAGCTCTCCTACTCCACATAGATCTCTTAATTTTTGGCTTACTTTTTAAAATAGAAATACATTTATTTACTTGGTTGACTGTTGATAATGAACGCAAATGAGACTGTTTATTTACTGGGACCATCCCACTAGCTTTATCTTTTTCAAATTTTATAATGTATGTCTCAACATCAATCCCGCCAATATTAATCTTTTTGAATTCTGTAATCTGACCTAAACCATGTTTTGGATATACGACGTAATCTTTTATTTTATAAATTCTTTTTTCTGAACTTTGTTTTTTAACTTTTATAATCTCAGGTTTTACCTCATTTATTTTAGGAATTCTTAGATTTTGTGCTTCCTGCTCTTTCTTATTTTTAAATTTTTGCTTTAATTTAGGTGAACTTTTTTTAATTGACTTTATTTTTTTTTTTACAATTTTAATTTTTGTTTTTGATTTTGTAATTTTTTTAACTGGTTTTATTTTAGTCTTGGTTTTTGTTTTTTTTTTAAAGGTTTTCTTTAAAATATTTTTTAAACTTATTTTGCTCATATTTATATTTTTCGTGATCCACAGGGGGATCTTTTTTCTCACTAATGTTGGGCCAGAGTTCAGAGTATTTTTTATTTATTTCCAACCACTTCTCACTGCCTGGTTCTGTGTCTGCTTTGATTGCATCTACAGGACATTCAGGTTCGCAAACGCCACAATCTATACACTCATCAGGTTTAATTACAAGCATATTTTTTCCTTCATAGAAACAATCTACAGGACAAACTTCGACACAGTCCATTAATTTACATTTGATACATTTATCATTTACAATGTAAGTCATGATCAGATTTTATTTTTAATTCTTTCTTTAATATCGCCCATCAATTTACTGTCAATATATAATAGTCCACCTAGTCTTCTCATTAAACTTGTTTCATAAATATCTGCTTCATTGTTTGAATAAATTATTCTCCAAAGTGTCTCAACTATTTTTATTTTATCATTTTCTTCCATGTTTTTTACTTCTTTTGTAAACTCTAGAATTTGATTTGAGTTTTCTTCAATTTTTTTCCCATCTAAAAATATTTTTTCTAAGTTTTCATTCTTTACACCTATTTGTAAAAGAGCTTGTTTAATAATTGTTTCCTCACTTTTTGAAAAGTTTTCATCAATTTTAGCTGCGTGAATTAAAAGTGCAGCCACTTTAGAGAAATCATTATTTTCATTCTTATCTTTTTTAAAAAACATAGTCTTAATTTAGATTTAAATTTTTCAGAACACCAAAAGGATTTTCTTTCACATTTTCTTTATTTTGAGGCTTTACCTTCTTTTTTGGATTGTATTTAAAGAAAACTTCGTTATCTTTTTCCAAAATTTTATAACTCATAGCTCTAAGTAGTTGCTTAAAGTCATCTTTTTTACATCCCAATAAATTTAACATCTCCGGTATCATCTTTATTTCCTTCATATCTTTTGTATCTGAATTTATTATTTGCACAAATAATCTCTCCAAAATGTCTATTCTAATATAGAAATTATTAAATTTTTCAAATCCACAAAGTAACATAAAATTTTTATTTTGAATTTTGTCATTACTTAAAAAATTTAAACCGAAAGTTGGGGGCTGTAAATTAAAGTATTTTTGATTAAAATTTTTCCACAAAAGAGTTCTTAATGAAACTGGTTCTGGTTTTATTAATTTAAATAAAAAGACATGGTACCTACCAAACTTTACGCCCAGATCTCTTAAAATTTTTCTATCATTTTGATCTAACTTTTTTAAATACTCAGATACCTTATCTCTTTTAAGAACACCATTATTTTCATAAAGTTGATAAGCTAAGGCTTTTATCGATGAGTTCTTATCTTTTAAATCTTTTAAATCATAGAGACTTTTTAAAACTGATGAAATTTTATTTTTTAACCATTTTTCTAAAAAAGTAATTAATTTACTTTTTTGATTTTGCTCTAACATATCATCAACTAATAATTCTATGTTAGGGCTCAAATAATCTTTACCAGGAATCAATTTACCAATTGTCGCATTATTCCAATAAATCTTAGAGTCGTTTTTTAACTCAATTAAACCTGTATCAATTATAATTTGGATTCTCTTCTCAAATTCCGGTCCTATGGTTTTTCTTGCAGCTTTTTTTAGAGATTTAATATCAGTCTCTAAAGCTCCTTTCTTAAGATCAAGTTCTAATTTAAGCCCATTTATTTTACCTATAAATTGATCATCAATTATAACATCATTATTTTCTAAAATTTTTCTATCTGAAAGTTTATCCTCTAAGAATTTAGTTTTTTCAATCCAGTAATTTTGGTTTTCAACCCAATTGTTTTTATTTGAAACATATGACCAAGTTCTTACATTTGCAATTCTATTTGCTAAAGAATCTACATTTCCGTCCAATTTATCAAGTTTCATGAGTTGCAAATGCATAAAATTATCTGTTATTTTCCCCTTATCATTGTTTAAAAAATTGAAGACTTTTTCAACAACATTAATGTGATTTCCGTAGGTTTTCTTTACAAAGTCGGGAATTTGACAGCATTCCCATAGTAACTTCATAGTTTCTTTGACATTTGACAAATTATATAAATCCAACTTTTTTAAGAAATACTTTAAAACCTTTTCATCCTCACACTCATGAATTTTTCTGAGCCAATCTTTATTTGGTTTTTCTTCAAGTGATTTTAATAACGAAGTGGGATTATTAAAATTTAAATTTGAGTTTCTCCAAAATAACGCTCTAATATTTTCAAATTTATGGTTTTCTAAAAGTTCAACGTCTTCAGCTGTAATTTCCTTGCAATCGCCTGTGATACCAAAATTACCATCATTTAGATATCTACCCGCTCTTCCTGCAATTTGGCCTATCTCAGATAGATTTAGTTTTCTTAATTTTTTTCCATCAAACTTTTTCAGATTTGAAAAGTACACCTGATCTAAATCCATATTTATACCCATTCCAATTGCATCGGTTGCCACTAAAAAATCAACGTCACCTGACTGGTATAAGTCTACTTGTGCATTTCTTGTTTTTGGACTTAAAGATCCCATAACAATTGCAGCTCCACCTTTTTGTCTTCGTATTAGTTCTGCAATTGCATAAACTTCTTCTGTTGAAAAAGCTATAATTGCTGTTTTTCTATTTATACGTGAAATTTTTTTATGACCTGAGTAAGTAAGTTTGGACAATCTTTTTCTATCTATGAATTCTATATCGTCATTTAATTTTGAAATTATTCTTTTGATTGTATTTGAACCCATAAACATTGTAAGTTTACTTCCTCTCATGTTAAGCAACCTGTCTGTAAAAATATGACCTCGTTCATGGTCTGCACACATTTGAATTTCATCAACACCTACAAAATCTAAATCTTTATCTATTGGCATTGACTCTACTGTACATAAAAAATATTTTGCATTTGAAGGAATGATTTTTTCTTCACCGGTTATTAAAGCAACTTCATCATATTTAGTTCTTTTAATAACTTTGTCATAGACCTCTCTAGCTAAAAGTCTTAGTGGAAAACCAATCATCCCAGTATCAAAAGAGAGCATTGTTTCTATTGCTAAATGAGTTTTGCCAGTATTTGTCGGACCTAGCACTGCTGTAATTTTATTTTTACTCATTTCTATCTTTAGTATGTTTAATTTTTTACCTACAAGATGTAGCTACTCATAGAGAACAAAGATAGGCTAAAACATGACCGAATCGCCCTATAAAAAGTTCTCATTTGTAGTTCTTAAAAACTTTAGCTTAACATACTACGATTTTTTGTCCAAATAACTATCAAACCTAAAGTCTTAAGACTTCATTTTAAGAATTTTCCAAACCCCTGAAGCAGATGTAATAATTTTGTCATCACATTTTAATTCACAAAATAAAAATACTAAAGTTTTTGTTTTTTTTAAAATTTTAACACGTCCTATAATCTCATCACCAATTTTTGAAGCACCGATATATTTAAGATCTAATGAAATTGTTACACATGGTGCATTTTGGGCACTACGGTGTGCAGCTGTACCCGCGCCAGCGTCTATCAAAGCTGCTAAGTATCCTCCATGTGTGATGCCTTGAGCATTTAGATGATTTTTAGTGATTATTGTTTTAAATTCATATTCTTCACTGGAGATATTTCTAAACATAACTCCGCCATTATGTTTCATAAAACCATGCTGTAAACTTATTTGTTCAAACTCGTCTGGCATTTGTCTATAAAATAAAACTTAGTACAATTAAAATTATAATTATAATTATAAAGAAATATATAACTGAATTTTGAATTGAAGAATTTATTAACCATTTGATCATTGTAAAAATACTTAATATAAAGTTTAATAAAATCAGATTTTATTAGATTGAAAAGAAAAATATTATACAAAAACAATTAAAATTTACTATGAAAACACTTAAAAACCTTAGTTTTTATTTTATTACACTCTTTCTCACATTCCTAATTTTAGATTTTTTATTTAATTTTATGAATTTTCCACCAAGAAAGTGGTCAAAGTATAATGAATTATATGGAACATATGGCTGGTATACTTGGCATGGAGCAAATCATATAGATGGAGATCATAAACTACAAACTAATGGTTTTAAAACTAGGGGGAAGGCACCTCAAAAAGAAAAGAAAATTATTTTGTTAGGAGATAGTGCGGTCGAAACATCACATAAATTTGAACAAATGCCAGAAAATTTTTTAGAAGAGTTTATGCCTGGTTACAGTGTAGTTTCTTTTGGTTCATGGGGATGGGGAACTGATCAACAATTATTACATCTAAAAGAGAATATAGAAAAAATTAATCCTGAAAAAGTTGTTTTGTGGTTTCAAACCAATGATCCTGATGACAATATTAATCATTTTGGTTTTTTAGGACCAAAACCTACTTTTAAAATAAAAAACAATAAATTGAAATATCCAACAGTTCAAATGGGGGACAAAACAATCTATCCATATCTTTACAAATCTTATTTTTATAGGGTTTATAGATCTTTAAAGAATAAATATAATAAAGAAAGTTTTGATTTAAATTTAGAAAAAAACAAAACTTGTAACAATAAAAAAAAATATACTGAATACTCTGATCTTCTTAAAATTTATTATAATAAGCAGCTTTATAAAAGGTTGAAAACAATTAAAGAAAACAAACCAACACCATATAACAAAAATGTTGAAAAATTTGATCCATATGAAAAATGGAGACAAAAAAATATAAATTCATCAATGAAAAATTTTAACAATAATATCAATGATCTTTTTTATTGGAGCAGGGAAAGTCTTACTAAAAAAGAAGAAGAGAAAATATATTTAACAAATTTACTCATAAAAGAAATTGAAAAAATATCAGTTAAAGAAAATTCTCAATTTTATGTATTTTTTGCTAATTTGGCAGAATTATTTGTTCCTTTTGAAAAAGACAAAATTTATGTAGTATGTAAACAAAATAAAGAGGTTATTTATTCAAATAAAAATGCGTACAAAAAGTTAGATTTAATTTTTAAAGATATTAAAAATACCTTAATTTTCGAAAATGAAATCAAAGACTGGTATGATTTATTTGATGGTCATGCAAATAGTTTTACTACAAAAAATTTTATGAAAAAATTGTCAACATTTATAAATTAAAGATTTATTAAATGAAAAAAGAACAAAACAAGCTACCCTCAAACAGAAGTTTTGGAATACTATTTTTTTTAGTATTTCTAATAATAGGAATTTATCCATTACTTAAAGATGGTGATCTAAGAATTTGGTCACTCATCATATCAACCATATTTTTGATTTTAGGGCTTTTGAACTCGTCTATATTGTATCCTTTAAACAAAATTTGGATGAAATTTGGTTATCTGCTTGGGGCGATTATTGCACCAATAGTAATGGCTTTAATTTTCTTTGGCGTAGTAACGCCCACAGGAATTTTTATGAAAATTATTGGTAAGGATTTACTAAATTTAAAAAAAAAAAAGGATAAAAAAACTTATTGGATTAAAAAGGAAAAATTAAAAAGTTCTATGAAGAATCAATTTTAATAGTTTAATGAGCTTTCTTAAAAAAAATTTAAAAAAGAAATTTAATTCACTCTAATGAAATTTTAGATTTAGAAACAATAAAGGTGACAAAATTTTATAAAGTAAGTCCGTTTCCAAATTATAAAATTAACGATAATACGACTACTATTTTAAAAAAAGGAAAAAAAAACTTTCTTTCATCAAAATTTAAAAATATAATAGGGTAAGGATTTTATAAATTTAAATAATTTAAACTAAAGTTTATGGGTTTTATTAAAGAATTTTGGGAATTTCTAAAAGTAAGGAAAAAATATTGGTTATTGCCAATAATTATAGTACTAGTCTTTTTTGGAGGACTAATAGTGTTAAGTCAAGGTTCGGCTATAGCGCCTTTTATTTATGCAATCTTTTAATCTTTAAATTTAATTTTAATGAGTTTTATAAAAGAATATTTAAATTTTTTACTAGCCCGGAGAAAATTTTGGTTAATTCCAATTTTGTTAATTCTATTAATTTGTGGAGGATTAATTGTTTTAACTCAAGGCTCAGCCGTAGCTCCACTTATATATACAATTTTTTAACGTGAAATCAATTTTAGGAATTTCAGCTTTCTTTCACGATAGTGCAGCGACAATATTAATCGATGGTAAAATAATAGCAGCAGCTCAAGAAGAAAGATTTAGCAGAAAAAAACACGATGCCGGATATCCTCATAATGCAATCGAGTTTGTTTTAAATTATGCAAATTTAAAATTAAATGATGTTGATCAAATAGTTTTTTTTGAAAAACCGTTTTTAAAGTTTGAGAGATTATTAGAAACCTATGTTGCATTTGCACCAAAAGGATTTAGACAATTTTGCAAAGCTATGCCAGTTTGGCTCAGAGATAAGCTTTTTCAAAAAAAGATGCTTTTTAATCAATTAAGAAAACACGATGAAAATTTCAAGGATGAAGGAAAAATTTTTTTTTCAGATCATCACTTAAGTCACGCCTCAAGTGCTTTTTTTCCATCACCATTTAATGAGGCAGTTGTATTAACTGCTGACGGTGTTGGAGAATGGGCCACTACAACTGTAGCAGTTGGAAATGGTAATAATTTGGAAATAAAAAAAGAAATACATTTCCCACATTCTTTAGGACTTCTTTATTCTGCATTTACTTATTACACTGGGTTTAAAGTTAATAGTGGTGAATATAAACTAATGGGATTAGCCCCTTACGGTAATCCAATTTACGAGGATAAAATAAAAAAATTGATTGATATAAAAGAAGATGGATCTTTTATGCTAGATCAAGATTATTTTAATTATGCAACGGGCTTAACAATGACCAATAATAGATTTAATAATTTATTTGGCCAAAAACCTAGAGATCCAAAAAAAGATCAACTAACACAATTTCATATGGATATTGCTGCTTCAATCCAAAAAGTTACTGAAGATATAATGATTAAGTTAACTAAGTCGATTAGAGAAGAGTATAAGATTAAAAATTTGTGTCTTGCTGGAGGTGTAGCTCTGAATTGTGTTGCAAATGGAAAAATTCTTAAGGAAAAAATTTTTGATAATATTTGGATACAACCAGCAGCTGGTGATGCAGGGGGATCTCTAGGAGCAGCATTGGCTTTATGGCATATTGAACAAAGTAATAAAAGAGAAGTTAGTGATCAGGATAGCATGAAAGGTTCATATTTGGGTTCAGAGTTTTCTCAAGATCAAATTGAAAATGAATTGAAGTCTATAGGTGCAAATTACAAAGTTTTAAATTATGAAAATCTAATTGATCAAACATCTGATTATTTATCTGAGGAAAAAGCAATTGGTTGGTTTCAAGGACGAATGGAATTTGGTCCAAGAGCCCTGGGTGGAAGATCCATTCTAGGTGACCCCAGATCTGATAAAATGCAAAAAAATCTAAACTTAAAAGTAAAATATAGAGAGAGCTTTAGACCTTTTGCTCCTTCAGTGCTTAGGGAAGATTTGTCAAATTGGTTTAATATAAATGTAGATAGTCCTTATATGCTATTAGTGGCTGATGTGAGTTCAGATAAAAAAATTGAAATGAACGAAGAACAGAAGAAACTATTTGGTATAGATAAATTAAATATCAAAAGATCTGAAATACCAGCAGTAACTCACGTTGATTACTCTGCCAGAGTTCAAACTGTAACTAAGAGTACCAATCAACGTTATTATGATTTGATTTCAAAATTTAAAGAAAAAACAGGATGTCCAGTTATTATAAATACCTCTTTTAATGTAAGAGGAGAACCAATTGTTAATTCACCAACAGATGCTTTTAATTGTTTTATGGGAACTGAATTAGATTACTTAGTTATTGGAAATTGTATTTTAGAGAAATCTCAACAAGACCCCAATCTTAAAAAAGATTATTCGAAAGAGTTTGAATTAGATTAGAAAAATACCTAATATTAAGTTAATTAATTAGTTTTTCAATTATTTTCCTGAGTAATGGTGGACCAGGAAAGACTCGAACTCTCAACCTCACCGTCCGTAGCGGTGCGCTCTATCCAATTGAAGCTACTGGTCCATAATTTTTATTGATTATTGTATATCAATATTTAGTTTATTTTAATAATAAGTTTAATTGAGATTTTATGATTAATAATTTTAATGAAGTAGTGATTGTGAGTGCATTGAGAACCCCTATTGGAACATTTAATGGATCACTAAAAAATTTGAAAGCTGACATTCTAGGATCAATAATTATTAAAGAAATTTTAAAGGACGTAAAATGTGATAAGGAAAAAATTGATGAAGTAATTATGGGTCAAGTATTAACCGCAGGTAATGGACAAAATCCAGCGAGACAAGCATCAATAAACGCAGGGATACCTATTTCAAAACCAGCTCACAGTATAAATCAGGTATGTGGCTCAGGCTTGAGAGCAGTAGTCTCCGGTTTTCAATCAATTAAATTGGGAGAGTCAAAGTATGTGATTGCTGGTGGTCAAGAAAATATGTCTGCATCACAACATTCAATTTTATTTAGAAATAAAAAAAAAATTTCAACCGAGGATTTAAAAGATACTTTGATAACCGATGGATTGTTCGACGCATTTAATAATTATCACATGGGTGTAACAGCTGAGAATGTTGCAAAAAAATTTAAAATTACAAGAGAGGAACAAGATAAATTTGCTCTAAGTTCACAACGAAAAACTCAAAATGCTATTAAAGAAAATAAATTTGATAATGAGTTAGTAAAAATAGTACAAAAAAGTTGTAATCTTATAAAAGACGAACATCCTAGAAGCGGATTAAAAATAGATGATTTGAAAAAATTGAAGACTGTCTTTTTAAAAAATGGTACTGTTACCCCTGGTAATTCCTCTGGAATAAATGATGGAGCTGCTGCATTGATGCTGACTACATTGGAGGAAGCAAAAAAAGATTCGTTAAAACCATTGGTAAAAATTGTTTCATGGTCCTCCGTAGGAGTAGAGCCATCTTTGATGGGTTTAGGTCCAATAGAAGCTGTTCGTCAAGCTGCTAAAAAAGCAAAATGGAATTTAGATGATATAGATCTTTTTGAAATTAATGAAGCTTTTGCAGCTCAAAGCATTGCTGTAATACGTGAGTTAAATATTGATGAAAATAAAGTTAATGTTAATGGAGGAGCTATAGCTTTAGGTCATCCTATAGGAGCCTCAGGAGCAAGAATATTAGTTACTCTTATTCATGAAATGCTAAAACAGAAAAAAAATAAAGGTTGTGCAACACTATGTATTGGGGGTGGAATGGGCATAGCCGTATGTGTTGAGAGAATCTAAGAATTTATTTTTTTAAATCTCTCCTCAAGTAAAATTTTTTGTATCCAAATTTTAGCATCAATGTAAGTGCTTTCTTTTGGTTGCAAGAGTGTATTTAATAACTTTTTAATCATTTTTAAAGGATACATCAGAAGAGTGTCAAAAAATTGAGCAGAATGTGTTAAAATTAGCAATTAAGTAAAATTTTATAGTGTATAAGATCTTAATATTAAATGAGTGAAAATTTATTAGTTCCGGATATAGGTGACTTTGAAAATGTAGAAGTCATTGAATTGCTTGTAAAAGAAGGTCAAAAAATTGCTAAGAGTGACCCAGTAGTTACAATAGAAAGTGACAAATCGAGTGTCGAAATACCTTCAACGTTGTCAGGTATAATTGAAACAATTAAAGTTAAAGTAGGTGATAAAGTTTCAAAAGGTGATTTAATTTTGAGTATTTCAGATCCAAATGAAAAAAATTCTTCAACAAAAAATATTCCAAAAGATACTGAAAATTTAATTAAAGAGGCAGAAAAATCATTAGAAAAAAAACAAGAACAAACAATACAAACAAATAATATTGAGAGAAAAAAATCAGAAATAATTCAAGTAGTTAACGATGGTGATATTGACCCATTAGAAACCCATGAATGGTTGGAGTCACTTACTGCAGTAATTGAAAAAGACGGCAATCAAAGAGCCCATTATTTAATAAAGGAATTAATTAATAAAGCTTATATGGAAGGTGCAAATATTCCCTACACACAAAACACACCCTATATAAATACAATTCCAGTAAATGAAGAGAAAAAATCAAACGGTGATCAAAATATTGAAAGAAGAATTCGGTCATTGATAAGATGGAATTCTGCAGCAATGGTAGTTCGAGCGAACAAAAAATTTCCTGAACTTGGGGGACATATTGGAACATTTGCA
>LULK01000413.1_pt1 | contig 13844 bp, 3 predicted proteins | sample 728181 | NCBI WGS metagenome assembly LULK01 (sample SAMN03860291, study PRJNA289734) | marine metagenome | biome: seawater column; feature: ocean; material: water; isolation source: Red Sea water column Station 169 - depth 10m | place: Saudi Arabia: Red Sea | collected 2011-10-15 | depth 10 m | reverse complement strand
GAATACTACTGGATACCGGAAGGTGTAAATGCCATAGAGATTGATACTGTAGGCCCGTCGGTGGTAGCGGAATACTCTGTGGTCAATCTTGCCAAGGGTGCATACAACTTTGGTCACAGGCCGGGGGAAAACAACCCCATAATAAAACTGTACAGGGGAAACACATACAAATTTAATGTCAATGCCAAAGGACATCCGTTCTACATAATGACAGAGCCATACAAGAGCCAGGTGGCCGAGGATGGCTCCACTTCAACTTTATATAACACAGGAGTAACCAATAACGGGGCAGACTATGGCACAGTCACGTTCACAGTACCTCTGACAGGGACTCCAGATACATTGTACTACCAGTGTGGTAACCATGACGCCATGTATGGTATCATACAGATTAGGACAGTAACAAGCATTGCTAAAATAGATCCGGAAAAGGATATAATAGGCGTGAAGAATTACAGTGTTAGAACATTAGATTTATCTAATGGAATGAAAATAAAATTCAAAAACAGTTTGGTCGGCACGGATTACAAAGACAAGGAATATTACGTTGAAGGCGTAGGAGAAGCAATTAGTCTGACCGATGTTGATGATCTTATCACTCCAGGTTCCTACTCTACAGAGACAACCATACTTTATGATTCAAAGCCATATGACACAAGGCCTTATGCTAAAGCATACTACAGGCCGGACTCTCAGGATTACATTACGATAAAAAGAGATTCACTTGACCAGAATGCATGGTCTAGATACAACAGGTGGTTCCACAGATCGGTAATAGAAGAAACGGCCAGGGTGAATGGATTTACGCCAATATTGGATGAGACTGCCAGGGCAAAAAGACCAATTATAGAATTTGATTCTGGACTTGCACTTTACAATCACGGCACAGTTGCAAAAAAATCTGTAACTTTATTTGACACAGTCACCACTGACGCTTTCAGCACCGTGGTGAGACAGACAGGTTACATCATCGATGGAATATCACTGACTGAAGGCATGAGGGTTATTTTTGCGGCAGACACCGATCCGATAGTCAAGAACAGGATTTACAAAATAAGCTTCGCAAACGCAGGAGACAGCACAGCAGTAATTTCTCTGGTTCCAGAGTCGGACAGTGTGCCAGCAGAAGGCGAAAGCATATTCGTAGAATTTGGAACAGCCAACCAAGGCAAGACTTATTTTTATGACAAAGCGTCATTGAGTTGGAAAGAAGCACAACAGAAAACAGGTGTCAACCAACAACCGTTGTTTGGCATGTGGGACGAGGATCACGTTAGCCTGGATGATGCAACTTTGTATCCACAGAGCACATTCGCAGGCGCCAAGGTGTTTGCGTTTGCAACATCAGACACTGCAACTGAAGACACAGTGCTTGGAATTAAAGTAAAATACAATACCATCAACAACGTTGGTGACATGGTTTTTGAATCGGATCACACCGCAGGAACTTTTACATACAAATCAGGATCCAAAACAATTACTAAAAAATTAGCAGAAGCACACCTTCACTACACAACAAGTGCGACGACACACAATTCTAGGGGTCCATGGATCAAAAGAACTCTCGATAGCAAACAAAGAGTTATTAGAACCCTAATAGTTGGGTCAGAAGAGAAACAGTTGTTTCCGATAGATTTCTTCAAGGACTCGTCTTCGCTTACAGACTTAGAAATATCAGTCACAGTCAATGGGGCAAGGAAGACACTAACAACAGACTACACGCTTGTTGATGGAACAACAAACAAATACATAAAATTTGTAAACGATTTAGAACAGAATGATCAAGTGAGGATAGCCGGTTACAGCAGTTCTGCAAAGGTCGATGATAAAGGAATATATGAGGTACCGGAAAATTTATCTACCAATACAACAAATCTACAGTTAGGAACTTTCACATATGGCCAGGTGCTGGCACACGTAAAAGATATTTTTGATAAGAATCAAGATGTCACAGGCACCATACCAGGATCTTCCAATCTAAGGGATAAGCCAGACTCGAGATTGAAAGGCGGAAGCATACAACAACATGAAGCACCTTTACTGCCAGCTATATTTGGTCTAATAGATCAAGATGCAAATGTCGCTATATCAATAGATTATTGTAATCAAGAATATGAAAAATGGTATAATTCGTTCCTTACACACGCGGTAGGAACTGCGTATGAGGGTGTTGTTGCAGATAGAGTCGATGAGATAATCACAACGATAACACAAGGTAAAACTTCTTCATTTCCTTTCTATTACGAAGACATGTTAGGATGGGGAGAAAATGTTTCTACTAGATCTTACACAGTTTTGGGTGCATCACAAACGGATTACGCAATTGATTCACAGCACGATATCACCACGGTAAGCAATAGGGCGGTTTACGTCTATCTAAATGATGTCCAACTTTTACAAGGCACTGACTTCACTTTTAGTACAACAGATGACAGTATATCTATATCAACAGCTCTCGTCGAAGGTGACAAAATTGTAATCAAAGACTATGCTGACACCACTGGAAGTTTTCTACCACCTAGTCCAACCAAACTTGGAATGTATCCAAAATATAAGCCAGAGTTGTTCACGGACGACACTTACATCACAAGTACATCTGTGATAAGAAAGCATGACGGTTCGATAATAAAAGCCTACGGTGATGAAAGAGATAGTTTAATCCTTGAACTAGAGAAAAGAATTTACAACAACTGTAAAACTGCGTACGACACGTCTTTATTAGGCATACAAGATGTTATGCCTAGTGCGTTCACATCAACGGAATATAAACTACAAGAAGTGAATGATGTGATGGGAACGGATTTCTACACTTGGGCAGGAAGAAACGCTGTCCAGTATATAAACAATACAGCTTTCAGTGAAGGTTCGCCTTTCACCTATAACTATTCCCGAAGCACAGATAGATTAAACGGACAAACTTTGCCAGGATATTGGAGAGGCATATACAATTATTTTTACGATACAGATGCTCCGCATGTAAGACCATGGGAGATGCTGGGACACTCAGAAAAACCTACAGATTGGGAAACATTGTATGGCCCAGCCCCATACACATCTGCCAATGATGTATTATGGAACGCCATCGCAACTGAGACAGGTAGGTATGGAAAGCCTTTAATCAAATCGTATCTTCCGGTCGATGCATCAGGAAATCTATTAGATCCTCTTGCGGCCGGATTGATAGATAATTTTGATGTACCGGGTAGACAGGCATCTTGGAAGTTCGGTGATCAAGGACCTGCTGAAACTTCTTGGAGAAGATCATCAGCATACCCATTTGCAATAATGAAAGTATTGGCACTGACAAAACCTGCCAAGTTCTTCAGCAATTTTTTCGATCCTGCTAGACTCACAACAAACATAGCAGGGAATCAGGTATATAAGGACACAGGCATTAGGGTAACACTTGCAGATGCCAAATACCATCTAGAGACAGAGGTCGACAACACAACAGGGATAACAACCAGGTACCAAACTGCAGGATACCAGCCGTTGGTTGTTAATTACTTGATTTCACGTAACTTAGATGCCAAGACATACTACCATGACAAGATGAAAAATTTAAAGGTACAGTTAGCATATAAACTGGGTGGTTTTACAGACAAGGACAATTTAAAAGTTTTAACAGATTCTGTTTCACCAGGATCAACATCAGGGTCTAAATTTATACCAGATGAAAACTATAAGATACTTTTTAGGACATCCAATCCAGTGGAAAGTTTTCAATACTCTGGTGTATTAATCGAGAAAAACACAGACACCGGAAGTGACGGATCTACTCTGTTGGGTGGATACAAGGTGCTAGGTTATTCGACTACCAAACCATTTTTTAAATTTAACTATCCTGTCAAGACAGCCACACACTCCGCAGTTTCGGTAGAGGGCTCGATAGCAGTAAAACGTTACGAATCCTTTCAGGAGACTGTTCAGACAATTCCCTATGGTTTTGTATTTGACACGATACAGGATGTCACTGATTTTCTTTTTGGTTATGGACATTACTTAGAAGATACAGGATTCAAATTCAACAAGTATTCAAACGAATTGAAAGAAACACTTAACTGGGCAAATGCAGTACGTGAATTCCTTTTCTGGACAACACAAGAGTGGGCTCCAGGGTCTGCCGTGACAGTATCACCAGCCGCTGACGGTTTTGAATTGGACACAGATAACTCGATCGTTGGCAAGTTAAGGAACCTTGCAGGAGATTATTCATTGTTGGACGCAGGGGGTAGAAGGATTGACGTAAGAGATATTTCAACTAAAAGGATAGGCAAAACATTTGACCTAGGCATAAAATCTGATGAAGTTGGACTTTACAATATAGCACTCAACACGGTGCAGAAGGAACACATACTTCTTTTTGACAACTCTACGGTGTTCTCAGACATAATATATGATCCTCTTACAGGATTCAGACAGCAAAGGCTCAAACTAGTAGGTTGGAAGACCGCTGGTTGGAATGGTGATTACTATGCTCCTGGTTTTGTTTTTGATGCCGCACAGGTTTCGTACTGGACCGCTAACACAGATTATAAAATTGGTGACTCGGTAGAGTACCAAGGAAAGTTTTATGTAGCCAAAGTAAATCATGGATCAACAACGGTATTTGAAAATTCAAACTGGATCTTGAAAACAGAAAAACCAGCACCGCAGTTGATTCCAAATTTTGAGTACAAAATTGCACAGTTCAATGATTTCTACAACCTCGAAACCAACAACTTCGATGAATCGCAACAAACACTTGCACAAAGATTGATAGGATACCAGTCAAGAGATTATCTCGAGAACCTATTTGTCAACGACGTTTCACAGTACAAATTCTATCAAGGTTACATCAGAGAAAAAGGAACAAGAAACGCCATAGACAAAATACTAAAAGCCAAGTATGAGGGCGAAGACATCAATCTTGACCTATACCCTGAATGGATGATAAGGACAGGAAGATTTGGAAATTTAGATTCGGTGGAGAACATACAGATTACATTGAAAGATCAAGAAGTGCTTGGCAATCCACAGAGTTTTGAACTGTTCGACACCACAGGTTCTGCAAAGGATTTTGCGAGATCACTGAGCGTGAGTAAATCCAGTTTGTATTACAAGCCGGTGGAGTACACAGCGTCTACAACATTTAGCAGAAAGGATTATTCCAAAGAAGGGGTAGACAGAGACACATCACAGTTTTACAAGACTGCAGGTTATCCTCAGCTTGTACAGGTCCAGCACACAGCGTTCAACATTGACGACATTTTGAATTTGGACATGAATGCCATCAATGCAAACGACCTTGTGTGGGTGGCCAACAAATCAAACAATGATTGGGACGTGTTCAGGATATCAAATGCCGGCGTCAAGATAGCTAGTCTGCGACCTGTCAATAATGCCACAGAGCTTGAGATAACATTCACAGGTTCTCATAACCTATCAGCAGGTACAACTACTTCATTGCCTGATTATTTTGGAATATCTAACAGCGAAGAAACAACGTTGAACGGTGTGTACCAAGTTGGCAGTGTGCCTGACCATAAGACAGTGGTGATAGCGTTCATTGGCAACACAGGATTTATACCAGCACTGGCGGATGGATCGACGGCTGACACCTATGGAAATATACATAAGTTCGTGTCTGTGAGATTATCCACTATGGATAATGTAAATGATTTGCTTAACTATTCCGATTACGTTGATAAAGATGATTCTATTTCAAAACCTGGTGACAAGGTCTACGCAGATTCAGATGCATCGGGATTGTGGCAGGTATATGAAAAACAAGATCCATACACAACAAAATTAATACTGTCGCCAGACAATTCAACTGCGTCTCAGGAGTTTGGACACAGGATAGTTGCCAGAAATGACGGAAGGGCTGTCATAGTATCGGCCCCAGGCAAAGCGAAGGGGGAAATACACTTTCTATTCAGGACTGTCACGGACGCAGGTACCTTATTCCAGTCGCAACAAACAATAACAACAACAGCAGGCAATGATAACACAGGAAGGTTGGGAGAATCACTTTCTATAAGCACAGATGAGAACTTTGTTGTTGCAGGCGCACCTTACACTAACTCACTGGGTTCTGATGGTAGCACAAGATTCAGCGATGCTGGTTTAATAAAAATAATGGTATGGAACGCATCTACTTTCAAATATGAGGTCTTGGTTACGAGGAGACCACCAGCAGACCAAGCATCACAGAATTTTGGTTGGGCACACAAAATTTCCGAGCCAGGTGCAAGTTCCGTTAGAAGCACGCCAACAAAATACATGTTTGTGTCCGCTCCTGGATTTGATTCAGACAAGGGCAGAGTGTATATGTATGAATGGGGTATAGGTGCTGATGGATCAACATACGATTCATGGACACAGAATCTTGCAATAGATTCGGCAGATCCTGGATCAGGCAAGAGATTTGGACACCGTTTGGAGGCCAACGACAACGGTGACATACTTGCGGTAAGCTCACTGGCGAGTGGCCAAGCAGGCAAGGTTGAGATCTATGTTAGAACTTCGCAAAGCAACGATGACAGTGTGGACCATGCGTTCACTCTTGCACAAACGCTTACTGGAACAAGTGCAGATGGATCATCACTCAATACTAGATTTGGAGATTCACTGGCAATGACTAAGGACGGAACCACTTTGATAATAGGTGCTCCAGGAGTTGACGACAGTAGCTCCACACAGATTGACGGCGGGGCGGTATACTATTACAAATGGAACGCGGATGGTTCTACGAACACATACACATTACAGCAGACAATCAAAGCACCCGACACACAGACTAATCTACAGTTTGGATCAATACTTGATATAAATGACACAGGAACAAGGCTGGTTATTGGCGCGGACAAGGCGGCAACACCAAGGGAGATGAAGATTGACTCAGGGCAAACCACATTCGACCTGCAAGACACAACTATTGTTGACTTAAACACAGGCTCAGGGGCGGCCTACACAGCCACGATGTACAATTCGCACTTTGTCATAGATGATAGATTGACAACGGATAATGTCACAGCCGATGACAATTTTGGCAAGGGAGTTTGCATAATAGACAATTCAGTATTTGTTGGTGCACCCAAAGATGAAGGTAACACAGGACTTACAGATGACGGATCAGTAGCGGCATATGATCTTACAGTAAACGGGCAGTACGCCTGGAAGAACATAGCTTCTGAGACAGCGTTGATAGATACGGAAAAACTTGGCCAGGTGTTTGACTTTAGCACAGCGAGTAAACAGATCAGAAACTTTTATGAACTTTATGATCCTGTAAAAGGTAGGATTCTTGGAGTTGCTGACAGAGAAATCAATATTAAAACAACGTGGGATCCGGCAGTGTACAATTCAGGCGTAGACGCAAATACCAAGACACCATGGGCAGAAGATCACATCGGTGAGGTATGGTGGGATCTATCAAAAGTAAAATGGACTTGGTACGAACAAGGAGATCAAGAATTCAAAACGAACAATTGGGGAAAAACTTTTCCTGGATCCAGCATAGATATTTGCGAATGGACAGAATCAACACTGTTGCCTAGCGAATGGAACATCAGGTCAGGTACTGCACAGGGAGCCGCACAAGGTGTTTCGGGAACAGCAATTTACAACGATAACTCCAGGTACACAGCAATAAGCAGATACAACTCAAGATTAGATTCTTTTGTCGAATACTATTACTACTGGGTAAAAAATAAATCAACTATACCAAATAACAGCGTCGTGCGTAGAAAAAGTTCAACAGCTTTAGTTGCAAACCTAATAAGAAATCCTGAAAGAAGTAGCTTCAAGTATTACTCTGTGACAGACGTCAACAAGTTTATAGTTAACAACATCACGGGCTTGAACAACAGCGAGATTGTGCTGAATATTGACATAAGGAGCAACACGTTCGAAGGTGATGCACACTCTGTATGGAAATTGGCCAGAGAGGGAGACAAGGACTACAGGCCGGGCGCCATCATAGAAACACGTTGGTGGGACTCTTTGATAGGCTCCAATGAATCAGGGGACAAGGTACCTGACATAGAACTTCCTTTAAATGAAAGATATGGAAATAACACTAGACCGAGGCAGAGCTGGTATGTAGATAGATTTGACGCACTGAAAGAAATCATAGATTATGCAAACTCCAAATTAAAGGAAAATCAACTGGTCGGTACATTTAATTTGACTAACTTGGATTCCAAAGAACCAGAACCAACGGAACAGAGCTTAGAATGGGATCAGACGATAGACACATACGCAGAATTAACCTACATAGATACAAGGGATCTGTCAGGCACAGTCAAATATCTTGTGAAGGCAGACGAGACTGCCAACGGGTACTGGGCGATATACACATGGGATGGTGAAGAGTTTACTAGAACAAAATTACAAACATACAACACTTCTCTATACTGGAGTTATGTTGATTGGTACGGAACCGATCCTTCTGTGCATGGAATGATACACAGTGAAAACACTAAAATTGACAAGCAGGTCACGTATGAATATGAACTAGACTCCTTGACTTTAGACATCGGAAAACACGTCAAAGTTACTAATGCAGACACAGGTGGTTGGAAACTATTCATGAAAGTAGCTGACGGCTGGACAAATGTGGGAACGGAAAACGGCACAATTAGACTTTCCACAAAACTTTATGATTACACGCAGGATGCCACGGGCTTTGCAGGTGACGATACATTTGATGACAACTTCTTTGACCAAGAACCTTCAATTGAATTAAGGAAAATCCTAACTGCATTGAGAGATGATCTTTTAATCAATGAACTGGCTGTTGAATATAACACTTTGTTCTTTACAGGATTAAGGAAAGTTTTATCAGAACAGACCTACGTAGACTGGATGTTTAAAACATCTTTCTTAAACGCAAAAAGTTCTGTTAGACCACTGGATCAAAGAAAAACATATACAGTGGGTACTGATAGCTGGATAGAGAGTTACATAAATGAAGTAAAACCATTTGCTTCTAAGATTAGGGAATACAAATTAGGACAGACTGGATCGGACACGCAAGATGGTATATTCACTGATTTTGATGCTCCAACTTTCTATGACCCAGCAAGGGGTAAGATTAGACCTTTTGATGTTGATATTGACACTGCCAAGTTGACCGAATACCCATGGCAGATGTGGAATGACTACCATAAGAAATACGTATCATCCATTACATTGACAAGTGGTGGCTCTGGTTACACCAAGACCCCAACTGTAACAGTTGTTGGTGGTACTACAGGATCCACAGGTCCATTCCAAATACTAGGAACAAGCAACAGTGGAGGAACGTCAGGAAGTTATGGTTACTACTATCCTCTTTTCACTAGCAAGACACAGGCAGACATCTGGGATTCGCAGAATGGTGGTTCAGGTACGTCACACAGTCACACCTTTGATGACTACACTGGCACGTTTTATATGCCAGATGGCTCGATGAATCATGCACAGTCGACAATGTCAGGTACGTACAAAATTTACACAGCACCAGCGACTACTGTGGCCACTGCAACAGCAACTATCCAAGATGGCAAGGTAACAAAAATAACACTAACAGGCAAAGGTGCAAACTATACAGCAACACCAAAAGTCATGATAACCGGAGGAGCGGACGACGGCTCAACACCAACCGATACAGCAGTAGCGTATGCTAACCTGGCAAATGATCTTGTTAGAGACATCGATACAACTATAAAATTTGACAGGGTGTCTAGTACATCTAGTGTCGTTGACTGGACAGCATCAACAAGTTATGAGTATGGACAGCTGATAAGGTACAAAAATGAATTGTACAAATCTACTAAGGCCTTCACTTCAACAACTGATTTCAATGAAGGGCTTAACAACCTTTACAAAGTGTATGGAGATGAAACAGGATTCACAGCCGCAGACAGGACAAAAGGCTTCTACACGCCTGGATCAGGCATGCCAGGCAACGAACTTTCACAAGTCATGTCGGGTGTTGACTACGGTGGGACAATGGTCACAGGACTTTTATTTTCACAAGAAGCAGGTTGGGACAAGGCAGGTTGGTATGACTTCCCATGGGACAATTATCCAGCTTCAAGGATCAAAGCGTTTAGTGCAGATGGTTTGACAGCAACATTTACGATAACACCTGCCCCACTGGTAAGTGATGTCTATCAAGTTTATGTCACTTCAGATGACAGTTCAAGGAAGAAAAGAAGTGAGGTATTCAGAGGCGACGGATCCACAACATCTTTCACGTTGAATTCTATACCTGACGCAGGGTCACTGGTTGAATTTATACCATTTGATGATGATGGTGTTTTAACACCAGTGGACGATAGAACATTAGATTCGATCATTAAAGGTGGACTGTTTGGATCTGCCATAGGATCGGCACCAAGTGACATTCTGTTAGAAGGAGATGATTTTATATCACCAGACACCAGTTACGCACCCGAGGAAGCAGTGCCAGGTCAACTTTTCGACACAGTGGACATCAAGGTTTACACTTCGCCGGAGTCGGGTGTGCCTTTTGTATCCAGCAAGAACCACAGGGGAGATGGTACAACCTTATCTTTCAGCATAGGTGACTATCCAGGAACACTAGGTTCGGTCACAGTTGCGGTCGATGGTGTTGTTCAAAAATTAACAACACATTACACTATTGATGTGGCGAACAAAACAATAACATTTACAACTGCACCAGCAGTCAACAGTGTAATTTCAACGAGAGTCTTTGCAATAAGTGGTGAGAATTACAGGGTGCTAGATCAATACACAGGTGATGGAAGCACAGTTGCATTCACAACATCGACCAGAGGTGAGTTCAACTTAGATTCAACTGTGTCTGACATTTACATAACCATCGATGGAGTTCCAACAACTGCATTCACGCAGACTACCACTGCTAACACAGTGACAGTCACATTCAGTTCCGCACCGGCGGCAGACGCATTTGTTCAGATTGCAGGGTTCAACAAATCAACAACTTCAACAAGAAGTTTTGCAAGTATAAGAAATGAAAAAATTACTTACGATGGTTCTACAAATAGATACGCTTTGACTTATCCGTCAGGTGCTATAGGTCCTTTTGCAGGATTAACTATGGTAGAAGTCAACGGTAAAATGTTGCGTGGACCGGATATAACTTATTACTTGGGTGATGGTAGCACATACACCTATGGAGTCACAGGAGGATTACTAGATGATTCAACAGTAGATCCTGCAAAAACTATCACAAGTGCATCACAGGTGGCAGTTTTTGTAAATGGTGTAGAGAAAAATTTAAACACACACTACACCGTTGATATATCAAATCAAAACGTTGAATTTGTTACAGATTCTGTTCCGACAGCCACTGACGTTATTGCTATTGAAACTTTAGTAGACAATCAGTATTTTGTTGATGGTGGTGCAGATGCAGACCTAATCTTGGACACAGCACAAATATCATCCGATGGAATTAGTTTGTCAGCAGATGATGTGGTAAGTGTGACAACATTTAACAACGCACTTGGAATGAAACAACGAAGAGAAGTGCTAGAAGGTAGACCATCAGGTGTGTTCAAATTAAGATTTGATCCACTCAATGCAGACTACACTTTTGTCTGGTTGAATGGTGTTCAACAGGTGCAAAATTATGACTTCACATTGTCAGGTAACACAATCACATTCAGTAAGACCATCACAGCCTCAGACAGGCTAGACGTGATGTATTTCGCCCTCGAATCAGCGGTAGGTGCTACTGGATTCAGGATATTCAAGGACATGTTGAACAGAACTTTCTACAAACGTATCAGCAAGACAGCAACAACAGAATTAGTTGATGATCTTACAGACACCATAAAAACACTGCAGGTAAAGGACGGTTCTGTGTTGCCGGAGCCAAATGCGGCAAACAATATGCCGGGCGTAGTTTTTGTGGACAAAGAAAGAATTGAGTATTTCACCAAGGATGGAAACACGTTGGGACAACTAAGACGTGGAACACTTGGAACAGGAATTAAGGACCATAGCGATGGCACACTAGTGGTAGATGCCAGCGGAACTCAAACTATACCTTATGCGGACACAATATATACCAACACCTTCACTGGTGACGGTAGCACTGTTGTTTTCGCTCTATCACAGACACCAGCCTCAGCTAGTGAGTTAGACATATTCATTGGTGGCCAACGATTGTTGCTTACTAGCGAGGATGGATCAACCATAAACTATTCTGTGGACGGATCTACGACAGCAGTGACTTTAAGCACTGCTCCAGCTGATAATACACAGGTTAAAATTTTACATAAGAGAGGACAGGTATGGTACACGGCTTTAGACGGAAATCCAGCTGATGGCAAAGGATTACAGGCATCTACAACAGGACCGGCTAAATTCATAGCTAATGAACCAACAAACGCACCTGAATAAATACACTAGATGACACAGGACAACAAACCACAAGAAGCAAAAGAAGAGAACAAAAAGCCTCAAGATCATTCAGGAGTAATGATGACAGGGCACATCAAAATTTTCGATCCAGAAACAGGTGAGGTAATCGTAGACAAAAGAAACGCAATACACTATGAAAACATGTCTCAGGCATTGGCCAATTCACTTGCCAACAAGACAACAGGTTTTGTCCATGAAATGGCGTTTGGTAATGGTGGAACATCAGTCGATCCAACAGGTATAATCACTTATCTTACACCAAACTCAACAGGCTCTAATGCAACCTTGTACAACCAAACCTACTACAAGGTGATAGATGACAACTCTGCCACTAACAAAGACACCACAAGAAACAAAATGGAAGTGAGGCACACAGCAGGTAACAAGTACACTGACATAGTTTGCACTTGCACTTTAGATTATGGTGAACCAACAGGACAAGAGGCATTCGACAACACAACAGATTTCAACGGCGACTTCGTGTTTGATGAACTAGGGCTAAAAAGTTGGGAAGGAACAGAGAACGGATCAACAAATAAATTGTTGACACACGTGATATTCCACCCTGTACAGAAATCACTTAACAGATTAATACAAATTGACTACACATTAAGAATACAAAGTTTAACAACATTTACAGAAACAAGCTCGACGGCATTGTCAACTTCTAACACTGTCAGTGGAACAACTTCGGGCAGTAATACTGGATATTAGATAAATGGCATACACAGTAAACAGGACAAACAGTTCGGCATCGCCAAATCAGTACACAGTACAGGATGGCGTTGTAAACACACAAACAGACATTTCTTTTATAGGAAAAGGCTACGCTGGGTACGGGGAAGTCATTGCAGAAAACTTTCTTGCCTTGTTAGAAAACTTTTCGAATTCATCAGCACCGGCCAAACCAATTACAGGACAGCTTTGGTATGATTCAGGTGAATCAAGATTAAAAGTGTACACAGGTTCAGCTTTTGTGCCTTCAGGTGGTAACGTTCCATACCAGTCGTCAGCGCCAAGCTCTATCACACAAGGTGACCTTTGGATCGACTCGGACACAGGACAGCTTTATTACTACAATGGAGCGTCAAATGTTTTAGTAGGTCCACCAACTTCGACAGGTAACACAAACGGATTTGTTTATGATTCAATTTTAGATTCCTCAGATGTAACACAGAACATCACTAAATGGTTTAACGACGGTAACCTTATTGCAATTATTTCAGAGGATACCTTTACTCCAAAGACTTCACTTTCTGGATTTGCAACAATCAAGAAAGGTATAACACTTTCTACAGCAATATCCGATTTGAAATTCCAAGGCACATCAACAGATTCAGACGCTCTCGGTGGAGCGGCGGCGTCAACATTTTTGAAGTCTACGGAGAACGACACAACTTCAGGAACACTTGGAGTAATTAACGATACAGGATTAACAG
>LULK01000412.1_pt1 | contig 13845 bp, 14 predicted proteins | sample 728181 | NCBI WGS metagenome assembly LULK01 (sample SAMN03860291, study PRJNA289734) | marine metagenome | biome: seawater column; feature: ocean; material: water; isolation source: Red Sea water column Station 169 - depth 10m | place: Saudi Arabia: Red Sea | collected 2011-10-15 | depth 10 m | reverse complement strand
GTTTTTAGAAATTGATTTTTTGATACTTTCAGTTGTTTCAACTGAGTTTTGTTTAGATACAATTATATTAGAATTTAAAAGAGAGGATGTTTTTTCAAATACAATTTTTTCAATAGTTTGTTGATCCTTCGGTAACCAATCAAGATGATCTTTACTAATAGAGCAAACTACACTTGCTAAGTTATTTTTTAGTATATTAGTGGCGTCAAATCTATGAAACAAACCTGCTTCTATTAAATTAATATTTTTAGGATATTGAGCAGCTTTATAGAAATAACAAGCAGACAAAGCCTCAAAAAAAGTTAAGGGATTTTGATCATTAATTTTTTCAACTTCTTCAAAAAGATTAATTAATTCATCATCATTAAGCATATTATTATTAAAAACAAATCTCTCATTAATTTTTTGAATATGAGGACTCGTATAAACATTGCATTTTATTTTTGCTTCTTTAAGAATCGAAAAAATTGCATTAATGGTAGATTGCTTACCATTTGTTCCTACTACTGATATTGCTTTTATTTTATCTTGAGGATTACCTAATTTTTCACAAAGAATTTTTACACGGTCTAAACTTAAATCTATTTCTTTAGGATGCAGCTTTTGTAAGTGATTGACTATCTTCTGAAGTTTCATTTTCTTCAGTGCTTATAACAGGTTTCTTATTTAATAGAATTGAAATTAAAATGCCAATTTTTTCTTGAAGATCTTTTCTATCAAGAATTAAGTCCACAAACCCAGTTTTCTGAACATAAGAGCTTCTTTGAAAATTTTCTGGTAAACTTTCTTTAACTGTTCCCTCTATAACTCGAGCCCCAGCAAAAGCAATTAAAGCATGATCAGACTCTGCAATATGTAAATCACCCAACATCGCGTAAGAAGCCGTAATTCCACCAGCAGTCGGATCAGTTAAGCAAACTAGGTAAGGAAGATTATTTTTTTTTAATTCATTAATAGCCATCGTCGTTCTTGTCATTTGGGATAATGAAATCAAACTTTCCATCATTCTCATTCCTCCTCCGGAACTAAAACAAATAAAAGGAGTTTTGTTTTCGATCGCATGTTGAATACCATATAGAAATGCCTCACCCTCTGCAGCTGCCATTGAAGCACCTAAAAATTCAAAATCTGATGCAACTGCAGTAATTTTAATATTATTAATTGAACCAGAAACAACCATCATACCGCAATCCAGTCCTGTTTTTTTTCTCGCACTTTTTAATCTATCTTTGTAAGATTTAGAGTCTGTCCAATCTAGTGGATCATCTTTTGGAATTGGTGTTTTAAAAATTTCATAATTATTTTTTCCAAAAAAAACATCAAATCGTTGTTTTGGATTTATTCTGTGGTGTTTATTACAATCAGGACACACCCAAAGATTTTCCTCTAAATCTTTTTTTAAAATTGGTCCTTTACAGCAGCTAGTCCAATCACTATTTGCAATCTCCTCTTTAGTTGCTCTTTTATGAATAGCTGTTTTAATTTTTTCACCAGCTTTAATTATCTTTGTTATCCAATTCATTTAATTTTATTTTTCAGTCTATTTACGACATTATAAACATTTGTGACCGGATTTTGTCTTTTTTTTATAGAATTCGTTATTTCCTTACAAATAGCACTTCCAACAACTAAACCATCAGCTTTTTTGAGTGATTTTATAGTTTTTTCAGTGATACCAAAACCAATCACAACATTTTTTTTTGAATTGATTTTTTTTATTTTCTCATAGTTAGACAATATTTCTTTTGAGGGAACTTTAAGCTTTCCTCCAGTGGTAGAAAGCATAGATATAAAATAAATCATTTCATGTGAGTCTTTAATTATTTTCTTTAATCTATTTTTAGTCGTAGTAGGTGATAGTAATTGGATATAAAATATTGACCCTTTTTTACATTTACTTGCAAATTTCTTATTTTCAGGCCAAGGCAAATCTACAACTATTAATCCATTTACCCCTGAAATCTTACATTTTCTTAAAAATTCATTTTCACCATATTGAAAGATCATATTATAGTATCCCATCAATATAACTGGTTTATTTTTATCAAATTTTTTAAAATCTTTTACAATTTTAAAGATATCGTTAATTTTAATTCCATTTTTGATTGCTCTATATGAGCTTGTTTGAATCTGACTTCCATCGGCAACCGGCGTGTTGTGAGGCACACCAATCTCTAATATATCAACTTTTTTAGAGATTGATTTTAATATTTCCAAGGATTGTTTTTTTGAACTATCTCCAGCTACGGTATAAGTTAACAGAGCAGGCCTTTTTTCACTTTTAGCTTTTTTAAATGCATAACTGATTGGATTAGACATATTTTTTTCCCAATCTTTTCTCTATTATTGCTCGATCTTTGTAAGCATCCCCGCAACTATTTACTACAACAATTGTATCCTCACTAAATCTTTTTGCCTCTGCTATCGCAACTGAGAAAGCATGACTTGGTTCCAAGGAAGGTCTTAATTTTTCAAACTTTGTTACCAGTTTGTATGCTCTTAAAGCTTCTTCATCACTTGCCGCAGTGTATCTTGCTCTTTTTGTATCTTTGAGAAAACAATGAAGGGGAGATATACCCGGATAATCTAGTCCAGCAGAAATTGACTCTGTCTCTTCTATTTGACCATCAGTATTTTGATTTACATATTGAGCTGCACCATGAAGAATTCCTATTTTAGATCCATATGTTAGTGGAGCTGCATGTTTTTTACTTTTTGCTGGTCCACCAGCTTCTACACCAATAAATTCACACTGTTTTTTATCATAATCCATAAACTCATTCCAAAAACCAAAACTAGAACTTCCTCCTCCAACACAATTATAAAGTTTGAGTTTCTTTGGAACTGACCCAAACTCATCAACTAATTGAGTTTTTAATTCTCTAGATATTTGACTTGTACTCCATCCACAGATACGAACGAAAACAGCTGGTCCAACAGTGCTACCAACACACATCGCCACTTTATCACAATTTGCAACCCAATAACGCATGCACTCAGACACTGCATCTACGAGAGTTTGACTTCCAGAGTATACAGGAATAACCTCTGCCCCATTTTTTTTTATCGCTCTTACATTGGGTTGTTGCCTTTGAATATCTTTTGCACCCATGAAAATTTTGCATTTTAAACCAAATTTTTTGGCTGCCATACTTAACATTTTACCTGCATACCCAGCACCAGTGTCTCCACAAATTGCTTTTTTTCCAGAACGTTTTGCAAGCAAACAGTGGACAGTTGCATTATAAATTTTGTGCGCACCTCCGTTTGCATCAGATACAACTTTAGACCAAATTTGAGCCCCACCTACGTACTCTGTTAAATTTTTTAATTTGATAAAACGAGTGGGACTACCAACCCAATTCTTAAAATATTTATCTCTTTCGTTAATAAAGTTTTTATCTTTTTTTAGTTTATTAAAAAGAATTTCTAAATCTTCAATAGGTTTTTTTAATGTTTCAGGTACAAAATTTCCACCAAATTTACCACCCCAAAATCCAAGTTTATCACCTTGGTCTATAACAGGAACTCCTTTTTTTAATCTCATATCTTTTTGACTAAATTTAATAATTTATCAATTTTTTTTAAATCTTTTTTACCCTCATTATTTTCTAAAGAACCACTTATATCAATTATAAAATTTTTATTTTTAAATTTTGAAATATCTTCTATTTTTATATTTCCAGCAATCATTTTATTTATTGAGCTTGGTAAGTCATTAAGCAGATCATGATTAAAACCAATTGATTTTTCGTAACCTTTACCATCAAATAATATAATTTCTGATGAATTTAAGTACTCCTTGTAATTATTGACATCTTTTTCCTCATTTATTGTAATAGCTGAAATAATTTTCATTGGTTTAATTTTTTTTATAGTTTTTGTTCGTTCTGGACTTACATCATAAAGCTGATAATAATCAAAATTTAAATTTCCAATTTTTTTTAAAAATTCATCACTTGGACTTACCATAACTGAAACAAAGCTAATATTTTGTCTCTTAATTTTTAATAATTCCTTGAGGTTTTCATAATTCACAAATCTTTTGCTTTTTTTGTAATTCGTTATGAAGCCGATGTAATTTGGAGGATAGGGATGATTAACAATAAATCTTAAAGTCTCAAGATCAGATACTCCACATATTTTTATTCCCTTGATCATTAATATAAATGATCGATTAAAGTTTTGATATTTCTTTTAATATTACCTTTAGTTATTGGTCTTCCAATTACCAACCAATCACTTCCATTTTTATAGGCTTGTTTAGGTGTCAAAGTTCTTTTTTGATCATTGTTTTTTGAATTAAATCTTATGCCTGGGGTAATAATTTCATTTTTAAATACTTTTTTGACTACATTGACCTCCTGAGCACTACATACAATTGCATCTAATTTAGCTTTATTTGCTAATTTTGCTTGTTTTAAAACTAATTTTTTTACATTTTTATTAAATCCAATTTCTTTTAATTCTTTATTATCTAAAGAGGTAAGAATACTTACTCCAACTAAACGTATTGAACCTGAAACCTTTTTAGCAGCTCGTAACGCTTGTAACCCAGAACTTATATGAATTGTTAAATAATTTACTTTTAGGTCTTTAATAGCGTTTATAGTTGATACACAAGTGTTAGGTATATCGTGTAATTTTAAATCAGCAAAAATAACTTTTTTTTTTAATTTAGAGACAAAATTTCTACCATTTTTAGAATTAAGGAATTCTAAACCAAATTTATATCCAATTTTCAATTTAGCATTGGCAGTAAATTTTATAATTTTTTTGATTCTTAAAATATTAGTGCTATCACAAGCAATAAATATTTTATTTTTTTTCATTATTTAAAATTTTAAACAAATCTTTAGACATTTTGAAGTGAATTGTTTTTTTTTCTGGTGTGTTAACTTTTTCGTTAGTTTTTGGATTTCTAGAGATCCTAGCTTTTTGTATTTTATTAGAAAATACACCAAACCCTCTTAATTCAACTCTCTCACCTCGCCTTAAACTTTTTTTAATTTCTTCCAAAATTATATTCATAAACTTTTCAAGATCTTTTTTTAAAAAATTTGGATAATTTTTGGAGAGTTGTTTTAAAAGTTTTGATTTTACAATTGCCAATTTTAACTTCTAATTTATAACTTACTTTTTTCCCTTTTTATCAAGATCTTTTGATAAAGATGAAAATGGAAGATTTTTACCTGAGTCTTCTGCACCATATTTCTCTAGAGCTTCTTTTTTTTCTAACTCTTCTAACAATTTAATACTTAATGACACTTTTCTTTTATCAAAGTCTAGGTCCAATATTGCACAGTCTATTCTTTCACCACCTGTGAATCTTGAAGGTCTTGCATCGGCAGCATTTATTGCTATCTGGCTTTTTTTAATAGTTAGGTCCATCTCACATCCCTCCGGTCTAACAGTGAGACCCTTGTTATCAGTTGAAATTATTTTTACAGTTACTGTTTGATTGACCGTTTTATCTTTAAACCAGTCAAATGGATCTGGTTGAGTTTGTCTCAAACCAACTCTAATTTTTTGCTCAGTAGATTTAATTTCTAAAACTTTAACTTTAATTTTGTCACCTTTTTTATATTTTAGTAATTCTTCTTCTCCATTATTTAAATATGTTAAATCATTACAATGAAGAAATGCGTCTATTTCTAAATTTTCTATTCCCAAAAATAAAGAGTAGTCATTTTTATTAACGACCACTCCTTCAACAATTGAATTTACTGGATATTTTTTTTCAAAAGTTTCAAAGGGGTTTTCTTGAGTTAGTCTATGAGATATAGCAACTCTTCTTTTTTCTTTATCTATTTCAGTTATCACACAATCTATTTCATCACCTACTTTAAACATTTTTTTTGCTGAAACATTTTTTTTTGTCCAGCTAATCTCGCTTGAGTGTAACAAAGTTGTTAGACCAGGTTCCAACTCACAAAAGGCACCAAAATCCATAATTTTTACAACTTTTGCTTTGTATACTTTTTTTAACTCATAATTTTCTATATGTTCAAAAGGGTCGGGGGATAATTGTTTAACTGAGCATCCTACTTGTAATTTATCTTTATCAACACTTATAACTTTTAAATCATGTTTTTCACCAATATTAAACACTTCATCAGGGTGATTTACACGGCTGTATGAGATCTCTTGTAAATGAACTAAAACATCTAATTCATTATTGACACTAAAAAAACATCCGAATGAGCTATAGCCTTTAACTTCCGCGTTCTTAATAATATCACCAACCTTATATTTTTCTATTATTTTTGCTTTGTCCTCTTTTTTAAAAGAAGAGATTATTTCTCTTCTTGATACACAGGCATTCCCTCTTACTTTATCTAACTTTATTAATGCAAATTTTTGTGGTTCATTCATTAGATGACTAATATCTCTTAGGGGTTTATCACTAATTTGTGAACCAGGGAGAAACATCAATGAACCAGTATCTAAATGTTCAACTATGCATCCACCTTTGCATTTAGACGTAATTTTACCCATAATCGGTTCTTTTTTTTCATAAGCTTCGACAAGTTTGCCCCAACCCTTAATCTTTTGAGCTTTGCTTGCTGACACAATCACCTCTCCGTTTTTATCCTCAATTTTTTCTAATAGAACTGAAATTTTTTCACCGAGTTTAATATTTTCTGAAAGCCCCATACTTTTAAGTTCGTTTATATCTAACACGGGTTCACTTTTTAAGCCTTCAATGTATAAAAAAACAAATTTTTCAGTAATTTTGTTTATTTTACCTTCAATAATTTTTCCTTCTTCAATGTTTACTTTTGAAAGTTGGCTGTTTAGTAATTTTTCAAACTCTTTCGAAGCTGGGTTTCTAAGGTCTTTATAAATTTCCATTAATTGTTTTTTATTATTCTTATTTTTTAAAAAAAGTACGATCTTTTAGATAAAATTGTGATTTTAATCAAGAATGAATTTTAAAATTTTAATTAAATAATGTCCTAAATTTTAGGTAAAATTTGTTTTTTTTGACTAATTTTAACAAAGTTAAGAATATCTTATTTTTGCACCAAGATTTTTAATTTTATTTAAAAATGATGGAAATGAGGTATTTATACAACTCTTATCAGATATACGCCAATCTCCCCCAAATATTAATGCTGCAACAACCGATGTCATGAAGACTCTATGATCCTTTAAAAAATCTTTAATAATTATTTTTTGGTTTACTTCTAAATTAGGATTACCATATATTTTTATACTATCACTGGTCACAACATTTTTAATTCCAATTTTATTTAAGATTATAGAACCCCATTTTAATCTTGGACTTTCTTTTTGATTAAGTTCTGACAAATTTTTAAAATATGATGTTCCATTTGCCTTTGCAGCCACTAAAAAAATTAGTAAAAATTCATCTATAGCTGAGGAATTAAATTTTGAGGGACAATTAATTGGTCTTAAGTTTTTGGAACTTTTAACAATTATATCAGCAATTTTTTCTCCCTTATAACTTCTTAAGTTTTTTTTTGATATTATTACACCCATTTTTTTAAGTATTTCAATTACACCTGTTCGAGAAGGGTTGATATTAACATTTTTTATTTTTAGTTTGGAGTTTCTTGACAAAGCAGTCAAAACTATAAAAAATGCACTAGAGCTCATATCTGAGGGTATTCTATAATTTAGCGATGGTATTTTTTGGCCACCTTTTATTTTAATTATATCATATTTTTTTTTTTGAAAAATTTTTATAGGAAGGCCTAGATGCTTAAAGAGAAGCTCACTATGATTCCTTGATTTTTTTGCCTTTATAACAGTTTCACCTCTTGTATTAATTGCAGCCATCATTACTGAACTTTTACACTGAGCTGAACCTTTTTTTTCATTATAAAAAATGGGATTAGGTTTATTTGTTCCCTTTACTATAATTGGAAGTTTTCCGCTCTTATTAAAAAACTTTGCTCCAAACTTTGTTAAAGGTGTTGTAACTCTTGAAAAATCTCTTTGGGATAAACTTTTGTCGCCTTTAATTTTAATATTTTCTTTACTATGGACTAAAAGGCCCAAAATGAGTCTCCCCAAAGTACCTGAATTACCAGCATCTAATACTAAATTTTTTTTATATTTAAAACCATTGAGCCCTACTCCTTGAATTTCACAATATTTTTTAGACAATTTTATCTTTACACCTAATCTTTTAAGTGAATTTAAAGTACTTAATACATCCTCTGATAACAGCAAATTAAATGATTTTGATTTTGACAATGATTGCGAGGAGAGCAAAGCCCATCGAATTGAAAGACTTTTATCGCCGTCAATTGTAATGTACTTATTAAACATTTTTATTTTGTTATTAATTCTTACAAAAGACATTTATTAATTTTAATTAATTTTAAAAGAATCTCCAAAGTAAGCATTCTGGGCAGCAATATTTTTGATAAGATTATTTGGAGTATCTTTTGCAATTACTTTGCCATTTGATAAGACAATCGCTAAATCAACACAAGATAATAAGTCTCTGGCTTGATGATCACATAAAATTATAGATATATTGTTTTGTGTCTGTAAATCTACAATTATTTGTTGAAGATTTTTTATAGTCATAATATCTAGGGCTGCAAACGGTTCATCAAGTAACAAAATTCGAGGACTGCTCAATAAACTAAGTGAAATCACTAAACGTTTTTTTTGGCCACCAGATAAAAATTCAGCTTTTATATTTTGTAAAGATTCAAGTTCAAATCTTGAAATTAATAAATTTATTTTTTCATCTCTAAGTTTTTCATCTTCTATTACCATTTCACTGATGGCTTTTAAATTTTCTCTTAAAGTAAGATCGTGAAAATAACCCCCGTGTTGAGGAACATAACTTATTTTATGTTCTTTAGTTCTACTAAATATAGGATTATCAGTAACATTTTTATCATCTATAAATACTGATCCATAATTTGGCTTTAATAAACCAATAATTATATTGAATATTGTTGATTTACCTACACCATTTGGTCCAAGTAATCCAAGGATTTCACCTTGATTTAGATTAAAACTTAAATCCTCGAATATTTTACGTTTACCAAAATATACAGATATTTTATTAAGTTTTAATATTTCTTTTTTTTTTTTGAAATTTGTAATTCTAAATTTTTTTATTATAGCCATATTTAATATTTTCCAGATATTTTTACCTTATCTTTTTGGTTGATCATAGAAATTTTCATTTTTTTATTTAGTAAGTCTATTTCAGCTTTATCTGCGTATATTTCAGTATTTTTGTTTTTATAATAAACATTTTCTAAAATCTCTATTAAATTTTTTGAAAAATTAAGTTTTACGATGTTAGAATTTAACTCTTGGTCTTTGTAATTAATTTTAACATTTTCTTTAAAAATAGTGTTATTAGTTATTTTATCATAATCTGCTAACCCAGAATATATTAAAATAACATCCTCTTCGTTTTGGATTATCTTTGCATTAACAATATAAAGCTCAAGCTGGTTTTCTAAATCTTTTTTAAAAGATGCTGACTCAGCTGTAATTATGTAAGTATTACCAAAAAAATCTTCAGAGACATATTTTAAGTTTTCAATAATATTGTTTTTTTCATTTTCATTTTTAATAATTTCATTCTTTTCATTATCGATTTCATTATCAATTTGAGTATCCACGTAAGTTACACCGGAAAAAAAATATTTATTATAGAATATGAGACAAAATAGAATGAATAAAACTATTAGTGAAATTTGAAGGGTTTTCTTTTTATCCATCTACATTAGTAAATTTTTTTGTTAAGAATATTATGTATATGAATTATACCAATTGTAATTGATTTTTTTTTCTTACTAAAAACACACAAACTTGTAATTTTTTTTTCGTTCATAATTGATAGAGCTTTAGTGGCCAAAGTATCCTTTTCTACTCTAATTGGATTTTTCGTCATGACATTTTTTACTTTAAGAGAATTCAAGAGGATATTTTTTGAGTTATATCTTCTTATCTGTCCATCAGTAATAATTCCTGTTGTGTGTTTTCTTTTATTTCGGGCAATTAACGTACCTAATTTTTTTTTTGTCATTATTTTAAGAGCTTTGACCATTGAAGTATTTTCATTTATGAAGGGAACATTGTTATTAGTTAACATTAAGTCCTCAACAGTCTTAAGCCTTTCCCCTAAACTTCCAGATGGATGATATTTTTTAAAATCAAAATTGTTAATCCTCTTTTTTTTTAAAGTTGATATTGCAAGCGCATCACCAATACTCAATTGATTAATTGTGCTTGAGGTTGGAATCATATCTAATCCAGCTTCTTTCACTTCTGGTGTTAATAATCTAATATCACTATTTTTAAATAAAATCGAGTTTTTTTTAGATGTTATTCCAATTAACAAAATTTTATTTCTATTAGCATAATTAATTATATTTTTTAGTTCGACTGAATTTCCAGAATAACTTATTAATATTAAAATATCTTTTCTAGATATACTTCCCATATCTCCATGTGAACAATCATTAGCAGATAAAGAAAAAGAGGGAGATCCTATTGATGAAAGTGTAGCTGAAATTTTATTAGCAATTATTCCACTCTTTCCGACACCACATAAGATTATTTTTGATTGACAATTAACGATTGCATCTACTGCTTTATCAAAATTTTGATTCAATGATTTTTTTAATTTTTGGAGTGCTTTAATTTCAAGATTTATTACTTCTTTTGCTATACTTTTATAATCTATTTTTTTCATTAATGAGCCCAAATATCATCTTTAAAAAGAGCAAGATCTAAATCAACACGAGTTTTTAAAAACTTTAAACAATTTTTATATAATTCAACTCTTTTTTCTCTTATTAGTATTTTATTTAACTCTTCATGGATTTTGTGGAGATAAATCACATCATTTGCACAATACTTTAACTGTGCTTGAGAGAGCTCTCCACCAAAATCAGAACTTTGAAATTGTTTACTTACATCAATATTTATAAATTCTTTTATAAGTGTTTTTAATGAATGATTATCTGAGTAAGATCTTGATAATTTTGAGGCTATTTTTGTATCTAATATATTATTTGTCTCAGTTTTTAAGTAATATTTAATGTGTGCTAAATCCGCCCTTCCGTAATGAAAAATTTTTGTAATTTTTTCATCTTTTAACATTTTAACTAAATTTGGCGCCTCGTAATTAGATCTATCTAGTTGAATTATGTGTGCATCTGAATTACCTGAAGAAACTTGAACTAAACACAAGGGATCTCGCCTAATATTCAATCCCATGAATTCTCCATCAACAGCTATTACGTTGCCTAAATTTAAATCATCTGGTAAGTCATTTTTATGAAGTTTAATATTCATATTTATTTTTAAATATTTATATATGAAAGCAAAAAATTGTCTAATTTTTGGTGGAAGTGGTCAAATTGGAAGTAACTTAATTAGGAAACTTACTAAAAACAATATAAGAGTTACGGTGGTAACACGAAATATTCATCAAAAAGGACTTAAAATAAAAACCCAAGCAAACGCTGGTTATATCGATATAGTTGAAGCTAATATATTTGATGAAAAAAAAATTCAAAAATTATTTAGTAACGCTGATATATGCATCAATTTGATTGGGATACTGTACGAAAATAAAAAAGGAGATACTTTTGATAATATTCACAAAATATTTCCAACTTTATTGGCAAAGCTTTCAAAAAAATATAATCTTAATCATTTTATTCACATTTCAGCTTTAGGCCTTAATGAAGCGATTGACTCACAATACGCAATTTCAAAGCTTGATGGTGAAAAAAATATTCTTAATAATTTTTCAAAAACTACAATTTTAAGACCATCAGTTGTTTTCTCCAGCTCTGATAATTTTACAACCCAGTTTATGACTTTGTTAAGTAGATTACCAATTTTCCCACTTTATTATTCTGGAAAAACAAAGTTTACCCCTATCCACTGTTCAGATTTAACAGATGTCATTTATTATGTTCTAAAAAATAATATTGAGTATCAAATAATTGAATGCGTTGGTCCAGAAGTTTTAACATTTAAAGAAATACTTGAGATATTGTTAAAGTCTATAAATAAAAAAAGACTTTTAATACCTGTGCCTTTACCAATTGCGCGCCTATCAGCAAAATTTTTTCAATTGTTCCCAAAGCCTTTGTTGACTGAGGATCAATTAAAATTGCTAAAATATGATAATATAAAGTCAGGGAAATATAAATCTAATGCAGACATTGGTTTGCCAAGTAAGCTTTATTTAAGTGACGAAATTAAAAAATACTCATATATGTGGAGGGAAGCAGGACAATTTTCTACAGAAAAATATAGAAAAGATGATGTTTAGAAAATTTTTGAATTTTGGTTAAACTGCCTGAATTTTTTTTTCAATTAAATCGTCTGCTTCATCCTTAACACTAGCATCCTCTTTTTTACCTTTCGGTTGATAAGCATATAAAAGATGAAGTTTACAATATGAAAAATCTTTTAGAGAAGTTCTTCCACAAAAATAGAAAGATTTTTCATCAGGGTGACCTATAGGCCATTTACACAAATCGTCATTTAATTCCTCAAGTTGTTTTGGATTTTCAGGTTCAAAATCTTTTTCGATTAATAAAGATTTAAATTTATTTCGCCTTCCTTTGATAGAATTAATTTTTGGTTCTATATTACTTGATTTAGAATTTTGGTTTGAAGTGGTTGATCTAGTTTTTATTTTTGCAGAAAGGTTTAAACGATGAGCTTTACCAATAACAGCATTTCTAGTTATTCCGCCAATAATTTCTGCAATTTGGCTTGCAGTATTTCCTTTGCCCCACAATTCTTTGAGTTTTGCTACTTTTTCATCATTCCAGCTCATATATTAACTATATAATGTATTAGTATTAAATACAGATACTATATAGTGGTTTAATTAGTTAAATAACAAGAAATTATTTTAGGTTATTCACACACACAAATAAAAAAAATTTTCAATCTATAATTGTATAAATGTATTCTTGATAAAAAGAAGTATATAAAAAGTTTATGAGTTTTTTAGCAAAAAATTATAATAGAAAAAAAATTTCTTTTAAACATGGAAAAGGGAGTTACTTATATTCAAAAGATAATAAAAAATATTTAGATTTTGTTCAAGGTATAGCAGTTAATTCTTTAGGACATGCGCATCCAAAGTTAGTAAAAGCAATAAACAATCAATCGAAAAAACTTTGGCATGTTTCAAACGCTTTTCAAATCCCGGAGGGAGAAAAATTAGCTAAAAAGATATGCCAAAAAACATTTGCAGATTATGTTATGTTTCAAAATAGCGGAGCTGAGGCTACGGAAGCAGCAATTAAAGTCGCTAGAAGATATTTTTTTTCTATTGGAAAACCAAAAAAAAATAGAATTTTATGTGTAAAAAACTCGTTTCATGGAAGAACATTAGCTGCAATTTATGCTAGTGGATCAAAGAAAATGACCGAGGGATTCGGCCCAAAAGTTGGAGGATTTGACCATTTTAGATTTGGAGATCATAAATCTCTTAAAAAAAAGATTACCAAAAATACAGCAGCCATAATGATTGAACCTATAATGGGTGAAGGTGGTATCAAAGTAATACCACATTGGTGTTTAAAAGAATTAAGAAAATTGTGCAATAAAAAAAAGATATTATTAATTTTAGATGAAGTACAATGTGGAATTTCAAGAACAGGCAGCTTTTTTTCGTTTGAAAAGGCTAAAATTAAACCTGATATTGTTCCTATCGCAAAAGGTATAGGTGGTGGTTTTCCACTTGGAGCAGTTTTGATGAATAAAAAAGTTTCCTCTGGAATGATACCTGGAACTCATGGCTCTACTTTTGGTGGGAATCCTTTGGCTATGGCTGTTGGTAATACAGTAATAGATATAGTT
>LULK01000409.1_pt1 | contig 13877 bp, 13 predicted proteins | sample 728181 | NCBI WGS metagenome assembly LULK01 (sample SAMN03860291, study PRJNA289734) | marine metagenome | biome: seawater column; feature: ocean; material: water; isolation source: Red Sea water column Station 169 - depth 10m | place: Saudi Arabia: Red Sea | collected 2011-10-15 | depth 10 m | reverse complement strand
GATGTAGAGGATAATGCAGGCGGAGGTTTGAAAGAATTCCTACGCTTGAGTTCTTCTAATTCTGAAATGTGGAGTGATATATTTACTTTGAATAGAGTTGACTTAATAAAAGCTCTAGCAGGTTTCCAAATATCAATTAATAACAGAAACAAAAGAAATACCTGATGTTTTTAAACATTTATCAATTCTCAAAGAAGAATTAGATGAGATTAAATCATTTAAGGAAGAAAACTTTTGAATTTAACATCCAACCCTGTTCAAGAAATTTCTGGTGATGTTATATGTCCAGGTGATAAGTCAATATCACAAAGAATCTTAATCATTGGATCGCTTTTAAACTGCGATATCAATGTAAGTGGATTTTTAAATGCCAAAGATCCTTTATCAACTATGGCTGCTCTCAATCAAATAGGAGCATTGATTAGTAAAGATGCTGACATAGTTAAAATAAAAAAAAGACCAGGACCTTTTTATATATCAGAATCATTAATAGATTTAGGTAACTCTGGTACAGGTATTAGATTAATGACTGGGTTTATCTCAGGATTAAATTTGAAAGCAACATTGATTGGAGATGAATCTCTTAGCCAAAGACCAATGTCGAGAGTAGTAAACCCTTTAGTAAAAATGGGTAAAGAAATTTCAACAAATGATGGTAAAACTCCGATAAAAATAAAAGGAGGGTCGATAAATGATAATTTTGAGTATCAAATGCCAATCGCAAGTGCTCAAGTAAAATCCTCCTTAATTTTGGCATCATTATCTTCAGGAAATTCTATAAAAATAGAGGAACCAAAAGTTACAAGAGATCATACTGAGAAAATGATTGAATATTGTGGAGGTAAAATAGACGTACAAAACTCTTTTGAAGGAAAAATAATAACTCTTAAAAAATCAAATTTATCTGAAATCTCTTCATACGAAGTGGTAGGTGATTTTTCTTCAGCAGCTTTTATAATCGTTGCTGCATTAATTTCTAAGAAATCTAAAGTTTTGATTAAAAATGTTGGACTAAATAAAACAAGAATTGGTCTATTAGAAGTATTGCTAAAAATGAATGCAAAAATAAAAATACTAAATCGAAGAAAAACTTGTAATGAGATTTGTGGTGACCTGATTGTAGAATCTTCTGACTTAGAGGGTATTGTAGTATCAGATTCAATAATTCCCAATATAATTGACGAAATACCTATTCTAAGTATTGCTGCTTCTTTTGCAGATGGTGAAACAGTAATTAAAAATGCGTCAGAATTAAAGGTAAAAGAATCTGATAGATTAAAAGCTACATCTGACGGACTTAAAGCCATGAATATTAAACATGACATGTTAGATGATGGTTTGATTATTTATGGCCATAATAATGATGTCCATGTATCAAAAGAAATTGATTCGTTTGGAGATCATAGAATTGCAATGAGTTTTTTAGTTGCAGGCATAAGATCAAAAGATGGAGTCATTGTTAAAAATTGTAAAAATATAGAAACATCATTTCCTGATTTTTCTGAATTGATGAATGCTTTAGGAATGAAAATTAATGGATAAAATAAATGTGATCACAGTTGATGGTCCTTCAGCATCTGGTAAAGGATCTCTTGCTAGAAAAATTGCTCAAATTTTTGATTTTGCAATTCTTGATAGTGGATCACTCTACAGACTGTATGCATTTTTTGTTGAAGAGGGTATTGATCTGAGTTCTATCCCTGAAATCATTAAGACTAATATTGAATTTAAGATTACTCAAGATGACTTGAGAATTACAAACTTAAAAGATGATGTTACTGATAAATTAAGATCAGAAGATATTGCAGTTTTAGCATCTGAATTAAGTTCTTTAGCAGAAGTACGCAATGCATTATTTGATATTCAGAGGGCTTTTTATAATCAAAAAGGTCTTGTTGCAGATGGAAGAGACATGGGAACAGTTGTATTCAAAGATGCAAAACTAAAGATATATTTGACTGCAACAGTTGAAGTGAGAGCAAGAAGAAGATATTTAGAGTTGCAGAAACGTGGTCAAGAAGTTAATATGCTCGCTCTGATCGATGATATTGAGCAAAGGGATTTAAAAGATACATCAAGAGATTTATCACCACTTTTGCCAGCAGATGATGCACATGTGATTGATTCATCTGAAATGTCACTTGAAGAAGTAATAAAGGTTACTAAAAACCTAATTAAAGAGGTATATTTATAAATGTCAGAATCATTTTCAGTACTTTTAGATGAAAGTTTGAATACTCTTGATATGCAACCAGGATCAATAGTATCTGGTGTTGTACTTGACTTAGATAATGATTGGGTAACCGTTCACGTTGGTTTAAAGTCCGAAGGCGTAATCTCGCTAAATGAATTTAGAAATAATGAAGGAAAAGTTGATATAAATATTGGCGATGAGGTTGAGGTTGCTTTAGAAGCAGTTGAAGATGGTTATGGAGAAACAAGAATATCAAGAGAAAAGGCAAGAAAGGTTCAAACATGGAAGATGCTGGAGGAGGCGCTTGAAACTGGTGAGTTTGTTACAGGCAAGATTCACAATCGTGTAAAAGGTGGTTTTGCGGTTGAGGTAGAAGTTGTTAAAGCTTTTCTTCCAGGTTCATTAGTTGATGTTCGTCCTGTAAAAGAGGCTCCAGATATAGAAAATACAGTTCAGGAATTTAAAGTAATTAAGCTTGACTACAAAAGAAATAATGTTGTGCTTTCTAGAAAAGCAGTGTTGGAGAAAAATAATTCAGAAGTAAAAGTTGAGCTATTAAAAAATCTTGAAGAAGGTCAATTAGTTACCGGAACTGTAAAAAATATAACTGATTATGGTGCATTTGTTGATTTAGGAGGGCTTGATGGATTGCTTCATATAACAGACATTTCATGGTCAAGAGTCACAGATCCTAATGAACACCTTAATGTTGGTGAAGAAATTGAAGTAAAAGTTTTAAGTTTTGATAAAGAAAAACTGAGGGTTTCTCTTGGCTTGAAACAAATCCATGATGATCCATGGGAGCGTGTGGAATCTAACTATTCTGTAGGAGGCATATTCGAAGCAGAGGTATCAAACATAACAGATTATGGTTGTTTTGCACAGCTTGAGAAAGGAATTGAAGGTCTGATACATTTATCTGAGCTTGATTGGACAAGCAAAAATATTCACCCATCTAAAGTTGTTGAACTCGGTGAAAAAATAAAAGTTATGATTTTAGAGATAGATCATGAAAAAAGAAGAATATCTCTTGGTTTAAAGCAAACAAAATCAAATCCATGGACAGAATTTTCAAATAAATATGGAATTGGTGATAAGGTCGATGGAAACATAAAATCTATAACGGATTTTGGTATATTTGTTGGTTTAGAAGGTGACATAGATGGACTGATCCATTTATCAGATATTTCTGATGACGAGGATCCCAAAAAAGCTTTAAAAGAATTTAAAAAAGATCAAAAGTTAGAATGTATAGTATTTGCAATTGATGCTGATAGAGAAAGAATTTCATTAAAATTGAGTGAATAAGAAAGAATTAGAAACATTTAATCGCTCAGATATTGAACTTTATATAAAAAAAGAGAATCCTGATATAAATAAATCTCAATTGTCTCGAGCTGTTGATGTTATTCTTGAATCAATAATTGAATCTGTTGTTTTAGATGAAAAAGTTGAAATAAGAGGCTTTGGAACTTTTTCAAAGAAAGTAATTAGACCAAGAAAGTTTACAAATCCAAAGACAAAGAAAGTTTCTTACATAGGCGAGACTGCAATAATGCACTTTAAACCCTCAAGGTTACTTCAAAATAAATGATTATAGTTGCAATAGATGAAATAACTTTAGAAAGGTCAACTAAAATTATAGATAGTCTTGATCCTGAAAAATGTATGATAAAAATCGGAAGTGTTGCTTTTAATTCTATTGGTCACGAAATAGTTAATATTGCAGCTAAAAAAGGTTTTGATATTTTTCTTGATCTTAAACTTCATGACATTCCAAATACCGTAAAGAAGTCTATAAAAGGATTAGCTTTGCTACCAATAAAAATGATAACAATTCATATATCAGGTGGAAAAGATATGATGATTGCTGCAATGGAAGCAGTCGCAGGTACTAAAATAAAGATTTTTGGTGTTACCGCTTTAACTAGTTTAAACAATGAACAAACTAAACAGATATTTAAACGAACTACATCAGAGCAAGTAAATGCAATGCTTGATTTAGCTGAATTGGTTGGCATTGATGGAGTAATATGTTCTCCTCATGAATTAGAGCTTGTTAAAAAAAGAAGATCACTTCTTTCAATAACTCCCGGAATTAGACTACAAAATCTTAATGACGATCAAAAAAGAGTAATGACTCCAAAAGAAGCCAATAATCTTGGTGCTGATTATTTGGTTATTGGAAGACCAATAACAGAATCGGATGACATAAGTGAATCCTTAGATGAGATATATTCAAGCATTCAATGAAAATCAAAAAGACAACTGACTATCTGTTTGAAAATGATGTTCTTCAATATAGATCTATAATTAAAGGCTTTACAGATAAAAATTATGTAGAATTTGATAAATCTGCTCACCAATCTGATCTAATTAGAAAGATAGATGATTTACTAACGGGTAAAATTGTTAATAAAAGTGAAAATCAAGCAGCATTTCATCCAAAATATAGAGCATATGGAAAAAGTGCAAAAACCCCAAAGCATCTTTTAGATGCAGAAGTTTATGCAGTGGAATTTTTAAATCTATGTTGGAATACAGCAAAAGATAAAGGCTTTGATCAAATTAACATTATCTCTATCGGGATAGGTGGATCATATGAAGGCTCCAAACTTTTGCTGGAAAGTTTAAATAATCCAATTGGGTTTAGTGTGTATGGAAGAGAAAAAATTAATTATAAATTTGTAACCGGATCTGATCTCTCTGAATTCGAAGAAAAAACAAAATTTTTAAATCCTGAAAATACCTTTTTTATAGCTTCCTCAAAATCTTTTACTACACCTGAGACACTTGATAGTTTAAAAAAAGCTTTTAATTGGTGCAAAAATAAGAATCATTTTTTTGCAATTACTGCAAATCCTGAAGAGCCAAGAAAACATGGCATTGAAAATATTATTTTTTTTGACAATGAAATTGGTGGAAGATATTCTATTTGGTCTCCGATAACTCAATTTCATTTATGTGGAGATGAAAGAATTTCTTTTAAAAAAGGTGGTCATCAAGCTGACATAGATCTGTTTGAAAACAAAGATTATTTATCCTTCATAAAGAGACTGTCTTTCTCAGATATTTTCTTAAATAACAAGGGAAAAAATGTGAGAGTCATTCTTTCATATTTGTGGAATTTACGTTCCCTTCCAGACTATTTCCAACAATTAGAAATGGAATCACTTGGAAAACCTGCTAATCAAAGTTCAGATTATGATCATACAGGACAAATAATACTTGGCGGATATGGACCAATAGTACAACATTCATATTTTCAACTTCTACATCAAGGCACTCAAGAGATTTGCGCAGATATTATTTCTTCAAAAGACGATGAAAAAAGTTTATCTTATGCTCAAGCAATGACTCAGTCTGAACTTCTTGCAAATGGCGAAAGTGATATTCAATTAAAAAATGAATTCAAGATAAATGGTAATATTCCTGTAAATTTATTTCTTCTTAATAAATTTGATGCATTCAATTTAGGATATTTAATAGCTACATGGGAACATAGAACATTTGTTACAGCAACATTGTTAGATATAAATCCCTTTGATCAGTTTGGCGTAAATGCTGGCAAGATTTATACTAAGAAATATCTAGCTGACTCAGATTAGAAATCTTAAATATTTTTTAATATGTCTATTGATTTAAAGAAAGTTCCTAATACTCCAGGAGTGTATAAATTTTTCAATAATCACGAGATTATTTATATCGGCAAAGCAAAAGATTTAAAAAAAAGGGTTTCATCTTATTTTGGAAAATCTCGTAAAGATAGAAAGACCTCACAAATAAAAATTCTAACCAATAAAATCGAGACTTTTACAACAAAAAATGAAGTTGAGGCTTTATTGCTTGAGCAAATGCTGATTAAAGAAAATAAACCTAAATTTAATATTCTTTTGAGAGACGACAAGACTTATCCTTACATATATTTCTCAAATGACCATGAGTTTCCTGGAGTTTATTTAAAAAGAACCAAGAAAGCAGTTGATAAAAATTACTTTGGACCATTTGTCAGTTCTGAAGCTGTAAAAAAATCAATAAAAGAAATTCAAAAAATTTTTAAGGTTAGAAATTGCAGTGATACAACTTTTGCTAACAGGACTAGGCCTTGTATTGAATATCAAATGAAAAGATGTTCAGCACCTTGTGTAAATCATATAAAAAAAGTAGATTATTTTGAAGATATATCTGGAGCAAAGTCATTTATTTCTTCATCTGACACTAAGACTATTCAAAGATTAATCAAAGACATTGATACAGCAGTCGATAATTTAGATTTTGAAAAAGCGGCAGAAATTAGAGATCGTCTAAAAAGGATAAATTTATTAAAAGAGGAACAGTCTGTTGTAACTTTTGCAACAGATATTGACATTTTTTCTGTTTATTCAGAACTTACTTATCTTGGTGTATCAATTATTGTTGTAAGAAATGGAAAAATAAGAGGAACAAAAACACATCTTATTAAACAAGTTCATTCTGAGAATTTAGAAGATGTATACCAAAGTGCTATTTTTAACTTTTATGAAAATCAGGCGGATATACCAAAAAGTATTTTATGTACAAATAAACTAGAAAATAATAAATTGCTACAAGAGATGTTCAATATCAAACATAAAAAGAATGTAAAGATTATTCATTCTCCAAATAAGTTAATTAGGCCTATTTTTAACTTATGTAAACTTAATGCAAAACAGGTTATTAAAAATCATATTAGCAAAGAAGAAAAATATACTTTTGCAATAAATGAACTAAGTAAATATTTGGGCACTAAAAATATTAATAAAATCGAAGGATATGATGTAAGTCATTTTTCTGGTGAAAATGCAGTAGCTTCTTGTGTTATATTTTCAAAATATGGTCCACAAAAAAAGGACTATAGGTTATTTAATATTCCATCAGAATTATCTGGAAATGACACAGGCTCCCTTGAGCATGTTATTGAAAGAAGAATGAAATACTATAGTAACCCAAAATTAAAGCCAGATTTAATTTTAATTGATGGTGGAAAAAATCAACTAAGGTTTGTTAAAAAAGTTATCGATAAATCAAAATTCAGAGACATTAAAGTTATCTCAATTGTGAAGGGTCAAAATAGATTAAAGGCTACAGAAACAATTATTAGTAATGAGGGAGTAATTGAAATAGATAAATATTCGAAGTCTTTTCTAATACTTCAAGAGATTCGTGATGAGTCTCATAGGTTCGCAGTTCAAGCTCAATCTAAGAAAAAAAGAAAAACAATAATTAAATCTGAATTAGATGATATTAGAGGAGTTGGTTTAGTTTTAAAAAATAGACTTCTTACAAAATTTAAAAATATTAAAAATATCAGATCAGCTGACATTAAAGATTTAATGACTGTAAATGGGATAAATGAGAAAATAGCTTTAAATATTATTGATTCATTACAAAATGATTAGATATATAAACTTAATAACTGTTCTTAGAATAATTCTTGCTCCAATTATTTTACTTTGCATGTTCATTGGAAATTACAAGATCAGCATATTTTTATTTTTTTTAGCCAGTGTCAGTGACTATCTAGACGGATATTTAGCAAGAAAATTCGAAGCTGAATCTGAATTGGGAGAAATTTTGGATCCAATTGCTGATAAAATTTTAGTTGTATTTCTATTAATTGGTCTAACAATTATACTCGATAGTTTTTTAATTGGTGTGCTAAGTTCATTTATAATTTCAAGAGAGATTTTAGTTACAGCTCTAAGAGATTATGCTTCAAGACAGGGTTATTCTCATAAAATAAAAGTCACTTTTTTAGCAAAGATTAAAACATCAATTCAACTATTTTCTATTGGCTTATACTTATTTGCTCTTGCGATAAGTTTTAATTTGCTACTAGTGATTTGCGATATTTTTTTAATGATCGCAACTATAATTACCTTCTACACGGGCTTTGAGTATTACATAAACATTTTTAAAAAATGAAAATTTCAGTTGTAAGTGGGGGATTTGACCCGATTCATTCAGGACATATTTCGTATCTTAGATCTGCAAAAGACATAAGTGATTATTTAATAGTTGCATTAAATAGCGATGATTGGCTTATAAAAAAAAAGAAAAAAGTTTTTATGCCAATTGAGGAGAGAAAAAATATTTTAATGAATATTGAATATGTCGATGAAGTTATAACCTTTGAGGATGATAATTTGGGTAGCTGTGTAAATGCATTGGAAGAGATAAAAAATAAATATCCAAATGAAAAAATAATTTTTTGTAACGGAGGTGATAGAAATAAAGATAATATCCCAGAGATGATGGTAAGTGATATTGAATTTAAGTTTGGCATTGGTGGAAAAGATAAAATCAACTCATCATCATGGATTCTTAAAAATTGGAAATTTGATAATGAAGAAAGAATATGGGGTAATTTTTACAATTTTTATGATTCAAAGGAAGTAAAGGTAAAAGAACTTATTGTGAAGTCAAAAAGAGGAATGAGTTTTCAAAAACATAATTTTCGTAATGAGATTTGGTTAGTGATAAAAGGTAGTTGCGAAGTAATTTATGCTGATAAAGATCCTAAACGTAAAAAGAGTGCAATCTTGAATAAATTTGATAAATTTTTTATTGAAGAAGGTCAGTGGCATCAAATAACAAACCCTTTTGAGGTAGATTGCCATCTTATTGAAATCCAGTATGGAGACACTGTAGTTGAGGATGATATAGAAAGGTTAAGTCTTTACGAAAATAAAAAATCCTAATTTTTGCTTTTATTTGTTAATCTTATGAAATAAACTCTGCAGTCATTGGCTGGATGGCAGAGTGGTTATGCAGCGGCCTGCAAAGCCGTTTACTCCGGTTCGATTCCGGATTCAGCCTCCAGATATTATGAAGATTGGAATTATCGGTTATGGATTTGTCGGCAAAGCCCTGAATGAGGGTCTTGAAGATAATACTGATGTTTTAAAAGTAGATCCAAAACTAAATACATCAATAGATTCTTTGTCACGCTTTTGTCCTGATGCAGTCTTTATTTGTTTACCAACTCCAATGAAAGTGGATGGAACTCAGGATATTTCAATCCTCTTAGATTCAGTAAAGACTCTCAAAGAACTCAATTTAAATTGCTTAGTTATAATTAAAAGCACAATCATCCCAGAAAATATCAGATTAATAGAAAACATTTTACCAAAATTTGTATATAATCCTGAATTTTTACGAGAGAAGCATGCTTCAAAAGACTTTATTGAGTCTAAACTTATAGTATTTGGCGGAGAAAAAGCTAGCACGAGATTAGCATCCAATTTATACAAAAATCATACAAAGTGTATTTGTAAAGATTATGTTTTCACTGACACAATAACAGCTTCATTAATCAAATATACAATTAACTCTTTTCTAGCAACAAAAGTAATATTTTTTAATGAGCTTTATAACTTGTTTTCAAAAGTTAATAATTCAGAAACATGGGAAAATTTTATAAGTTTTTTAGCAAAAGATAAAAGAATTGGTGGCTCACATATGATGGTTCCGGGTCATGATGAAAGATTTGGATTTGGTGGTGCTTGCTTCCCAAAAGATACATCTGCATTGTTGAAATACGCTGAGTCAAATGAAGTTAATTTAGAGATAATTAAAAAAGTGATTGAAATAAATAATAAAATAAGAAATTCATATGACAAACAAACTAATCGTGAAACAGAACAAAACATTTCATTTAATTGTAAAGATAACAAATAATAAAGACATGATTATTTCTAAATATTTTAATTTTATTTTGTTATTTAATGACCGTTATGAATGAAGAAATTTTCTTAAACAACTTATCTAATATTTTTGATAAAAACGACATCTGCACTGATTATGAACATAAAGAAAAATATCGAAATGATTGGTCAACTAACTTTGAATCCAATCCAATTGCAATAGTTTTTCCAAAAGAAATTGAACAAGTAGTTAATGTAACTAAGGTTTGTAATGAATTTAGTTATCCAATGATTGGATCGGGAGGAAGAACGGGTCTTTCAGGAGGTGCATCAGCCTTATCAAATGAATTAATTATTTCGTTTGATAAGATGAATAAGATCATAGACTTTGACGAAACAACTCAAACTGTTTTATGTCAACCTGGCTTAATAACTGCAAATCTTCAATCTTTTGCAGATGAAAAAGAACTTTACTATCCGGTTGATTTTTCGTCTGTTGGATCCTCACAAATTGGAGGAAACATTGCTACTAATGCAGGAGGCATAAGAGTCTTGAAATATGGCACAACTTCAAAATACGTATATGGAATTAATGTTGTTACAGGAAATGGTAAATCTATTTCTATGGATAACGTGCTTGTAAAAAATGCTACAGGACCAGACTTAAAAAATTTTTTTATCGCGTCGGAAGGTATATATGGATTAACAACATCTTGCAGGATGAAATTAATACAAAAACCAAGGGAAACCACTGTTGCGTTATTGGGATTTAATAACATTTCATCATTAGATAAAATTATGAGATCTATTCTAAGCTTAGATGTTGAAGCTGCTGAATTTTTTACAAATAGCTCTCTTTCTCAAGTAAATAGTGAATTTAAAAATGTAAAGATAGATCATCTAAATAACAGTTATTACATGATTGTAGAATATTGTGAAGATAATACATTTTCAAATGAGTTGGAGAAATTATATAAGTTAAAATCTTTAGACGATGTATTTATAAGCTCTAATCGAGCACAAAAAGATTCTATATGGGATTACAGAATGCTTATTTCAGAAAGTATAAGTAGGAAATCTCCTATTAAATTTGATATAGCTGTACCTCTTAAAAATGTATCAAAACTAATTTTTGAGCTTGAATCGTTTGTCAGTAATAATGATGAATTCAATTTAGTATTGTTTGGGCATGTCGGAGATGGGAATCTTCATGTAAACATTCTTAAAAACAAACAAAATTCCTCAAAATATATAGATGAACTAGAATCAAAAGTACATTCAATAGTTCTTGGTCTAGATGGAACTCTAAGTGCTGAGCATGGAATTGGAGCAAATAAGTTGAACGTGTTTATGAGTTATGAAAATAATATAAAGTTAGAATTACTTAAAAATCTTAAGGATCACTTTGATCCTAAGTGGATACTCAATCCTGGCAAATTAATAGGAAAATAAAACATATTCGATTTATAAATAATATATAATTTCAATTAAATATGCCCGGGTGGTGGAATTGGTAGACACAAGGGACTTAAAATCCCTCGAAGGCAACTTCGTGCCGGTTCAAGTCCGGCTCCGGGTACCATCAATTATGTGTAATTTATCTTCAAAACTTCTCTAATTATTTAGTTATTAAAAAATGTTATAATTTCTTACATATTATCGAATAATGATACCGAGCATAAAAATTTATCTAACGAGTAAATTATTTAAAAATTATGACAGAACATAATATTGAAGATGTTTTTGATGACGCTATAGACCTTAAAAGTTTATTTAAAATTATATGGGATAAAAAAATTTTTGTTGCATCTCTCACATCTGCAGCAGCAATATTGTCAGTAATTTATGCTCTTAGCTTACCAAATATATATACATCCTCCACACTTCTTGCTCCAACTTCAAAGGATGAGTCTTTATCTTCTCAATTGAGTGGTCTTTCTAGTTTGGCTGGACTTGCAGGTGTAAATTTACCAGCTGGTTCGATTTCTAATAGTCAAATAGCTGTAAAAAGAATTGAGTCTTTTGAGTTTTTCTCAAAATATTTTTTGCCAAATGTTAAGTTAGAAAATCTTATGGCAACTAAAGAATGGAATTCTAAAGATAATTCTATAGTTTATGATGGAAACTCCTTTGATAATATTACTAAAAAATGGAAAGGAACAAACAAACCCTCAGAACAAAAAGCGTTTAAAGAATATAAAAGAATTTTAAGAATAAGTCAGGAGGAACTTACAGGGCTAGTTTATCTATCTATTGAGCACAAATCTCCTGAGATAGCGAAAAAATGGGTAGACATAATTATTTATAATATAAATGAAAGCATGAGGGAAATTGATAAGTTAGATGCTCAAAATTCTATTGATTTTCTTAAAAAATCAAGCCAAACAGTTAGCATCCAATCAATTAAAGAGGTAGTGTCAAAACTTCTAGAAGGTCAAATGCAGACATTGATGCTTGCCTCTTCTAATAAGGCATATGTTTTCAAAACAATAAATTCTCCAATTGTTCCAGAAGACAAATCAAGACCAAGCAGAGCAATAATTTGTATATTAGGAACTGTGTTAGGGGGAATAATGTCAATTCTTTTTGTACTTTTCCAAAATTATAGAAAATTATCTAGAAAGAATTAAAGTGAAAAATAATCGCATTCTTGTCACTGGATCTGCAGGGTTTATAGGATTTCATCTTTCAAAATTGCTTTTATCACAAGGCTTTGAAGTTCATGGTTATGACGGACTTACTAAATATTATGATGTCAATTTAAAAATTGATAGGCATAAAATGCTAGCTGAATTTTCAAATTTTTCTCATACAATTGGAATGCTTGAAGATCAAGCATTATTTGAGAACACTTTAAACAAATTTAATCCTGACATTGTGATTCATCTCGCAGCACAAGCTGGTGTGAGATATAGTCTTGAGAATCCTAGAGCATATATTGATTCAAATATTGTTGGAACATTCAATGTAATCGAATCTGCTCAGCGAAATAAAGTTAGTCATTTACTGATGGCATCTACATCTTCAGTATATGGAGCAAATGTAAAAATGCCCTTCAATGAAGATGATAAAGCTGATACACAATTAACAATGTATGCATCAACAAAAAAAGCTAATGAGAGCATGTCGCATTGTTATTCCTACCTCTATCAATTACCAATTACAGTTTTCAGATTTTTTACAGTATATGGACCTTGGGGTAGGCCAGATATGGCCCTATTTAAGTTTACAAATGGCATACTAAATCAAGAACCGATTGATATTTATAATAATGGAGAAATGTGTAGGGATTTTACCTATGTTGATGATTTGGTTCATAGCATAAGGTTGCTAATAGATACTACTCCTGAAAGAGGTAAACAAGTATCTAAAGCTGATAGTATCTCTAACGTCGCACCCCATAGAATAGTTAACATAGGTAATTCAGATAAGATTAAACTTCTTGACTTCATAGAGATTATTGAAAATGAGCTCGGAATTAAAGCGATTCGAAATATGATGCCAATGCAGATAGGAGATGTAACCGAAACATTTGCAGATGTTTCTTTGTTGAAAAGTCTTACGGGTTTTAATCCTAAAACTAATATAAAAGATGGAGTATCTAATTTTATTAATTGGTATAAGCAATATTATGGAATCAAAAAAAAATAAACAAATTAGATCTCTTAAATCATGCAAACTTGCTGTGATTGGATTGGGTTACGTTGGCCTCCCTCTTGCAGTAGAATTTGGTAAATATCGTAAAGTAATTGGTTTTGATGTAAATCCTAAAAGAGTAGACGAATTAAAAAACCATAATGACTTAACTCGAGAAGTAACAACTAATGAGATAAAAAGTTCTAAGAAATTAACTTTTACTAATAGGCTTTTAGATATTGCGAAGTGCAATGTATATATAATTACTGTACCTACTCCAATAGACAAAAGAAAAAAACCTGACCTTAAACCATTGATTAGTGCAACTAAATCAATTGGTGAGGTCCTTAAAGTTGGCGATATTGTAATTTATGAGTCAACAG
>LULK01002557.1_pt1 | contig 13880 bp, 33 predicted proteins | sample 728181 | NCBI WGS metagenome assembly LULK01 (sample SAMN03860291, study PRJNA289734) | marine metagenome | biome: seawater column; feature: ocean; material: water; isolation source: Red Sea water column Station 169 - depth 10m | place: Saudi Arabia: Red Sea | collected 2011-10-15 | depth 10 m | reverse complement strand
CAGGTAAGATTGTATATGATGGATCGAACTGATAAAGGATCTAACATAGCAAGTACAACATCAACAAGCGGAAAAGCAGTAACATTTAACACAGCTTTTTATGCTGAGCCTAGTTTAACTATTGCCGCACAAAATTTAGCAACAGGTGATTTTTATACAATAACTAGTAAATCAGCAACAGGATTTACTATTGAATTTTTTAATTCTGGTGGATCAACAGTCGATAGAACATTCGATTACGTTGCCAACGGACAAGGCAGAGCCATATAACTTTACAAATTAAACAAATAACATTATAAGGAGTACATAATGTCACAACACGATTATAACATCCAAAATGCAACTTTTCCTTCTACTCGTAGCGATATTAATGACGCATTAGGTGCAATAGCAACTAATAATTCTGGTAACTCAGCACCAGCCACGACGTACGCAAACCAATGGTGGTTTGATTCAGATGATAACAAACTGTATATGAGAAACAAAGACAATGACGCTTGGGTAGAAATTTTAACGATAGGTGCAACTTCAGATAAAGTTGAAAGTATTGGCAGTGGTGGTGGATTAACAATTACAACTGCTGATAACACAGACACACTAACATTAGTATCAACAGACACCGACTCAGCTATTGGGCCAAATTTAAATCTTTATAGAAATGCAGGTAATGGTGCTGATGCAGATAATTTATCTACTATTGCTTTTGCTGGTAATGATGATGCTGGTAACGGAACTATAACAGGTGGAACAGAACGACAAAGATTAGGTTTTGATTCTGGAAGCACTGTTTTTAATGAAGAAGGTGTAGACGTAGATTTCCGAGTAGAATCTAATAATAAAACTCACGCACTATTTGTAGATGCTGGTAATGATAGAATTGGCGTAGGAACAAGTTCTCCAGTTCAAACTATGCACATTAGAGCTATGGGTAATCCTAGTAATGATACAGGATTAATTCTCGAAGGTAATGCTACTGACTCAAATGTTGCTCTTTATTTTTATAATAGTGCGGGTACAGAAAAAGGTCGTTTTTTATATGATACAGATGATAACTTTTTACAGACTAAAGTTAATGGTGCTGAAAGAATGCGTATTACGAGTGATGGTAATTTTGGATTTCATAATGCTGGTAGTAGTTCGCAACAAGTTATAATCGAAAACCAAGCCTCAGGAAGTGGTAAAATTGGTTTAAAGATAACTAACCCATCTTCAAGTGCCGCTATGAATGGTCAAGAAATAACTTGTGTTAGGTCAGGCTCTAGTGCTTATTCTTTTTTAATATGTAGATCAAACTCAGCCTCTCCTGACACAGAGTTTAATGTAAGAGGTGATGGTGAAATTTTTGCAGATGGTGGAACTGCTATGAATACTCCAGCCGACTATGCAGAGATGTTTGAGTGGAAAGATGGTAATACAGATAGTGAAGTAAGGTTTGGTTACTCAGTAATTTTAGATGGAGATAAAATTGTAAAAGCATCTGATAGTGATGATGCGTCCAAAATTATAGGAGTAGTTTCAGCTAAACCTGCTGTTCTTGGGGATGCGGCTTGGAATAAGTGGAGTCAAAAGTATTTAAAAGATGAATGGAATCAATACATACTTGAAGAATACACATCGACTGAGTGGGTAGAAGTTGAAGATGGACGAAATATAAATCACTCTTATGAAACAGATAAAATTCCAAGCGATATAATTGTTCCTAGTGATGCAAAAGTTATAACTACTGAATCTGATGGTGTGACTAAACTTACAAGAAGAAAAATAAATCCTGACTATGATAGTTCTGAAACATACGTCCCAAGACAAGAGAGAAAAGAATGGAATGCAGTTGGTCTTATGGGTAAATTAAGATTACGCAAAGGACAACCAACAGGCTCTAATTGGATTAAAATGAGAGACATCAATAACGATGTTGAAGAATGGTTAGTAAGATAAAAGGAGAAAATATGTTCACACTAGACAACAAAGAATATGACGAAACTAAATTATCTGACAAAGGTAAATTAGCTTTTGCACAACTTCAATATGTTGCAGAGCAAAGAAAATACAATAGAGGGAGCTAATTCTGCAATCCTCAAAGCTGAACTACCAAAAGAGGAAGCTGATGCCGAGTCAAAGTCAAAAGAATAGTGAAACATTAATCCGTCTTGAAGCTAGGATTGAGACTATTGAGAACAATCATTTAGTCCATATCCAAAACTCAATAGATAAGATTGAAAAGCACATAGCGTCTATATGGAAAGTAGTCGGTATATTGTGTTTTATGTTTACGATAGTATTTGCAGAGACAGTTAAATCATTTGTAGATTTATTAGTTATTTAACAGAGGGATATATATGGAGAAGTCAATTCTCATAATATCAGATCAACACATACCACACCATCATCAAGATATGATGGCTTTTTTAAGAGCCATAAAAAAGAAATACAAACCAACTCGGATTGTAAATATCGGAGATGAAATTGATGGGCACGCTATAAGCTACCATTCACCCAACCCAGATCTTGCTAGTGCTGGTGATGAATTAAGAAAAGCAGTAGAAGTCATTCACGAATTAGAAGAATTATTTCCTAAAATGGATCTGGTACATTCTAATCACGGAAGTTTGGTTTTTAGAAAAGCACTAACTCACGGATTGCCTAAAGCCTTTATAAAAGATTACAACGATTTTTTAGAAGTTGGTAAAGGCTGGAAGTGGCACGAAGATATAATAATTAAAGCAAGTAATGGACAGGATATTTATTTTTGCCACGGAAAAACTGCTAACATTCTGAAACTTGGTCAAAGCTATGGAATGAATGTAGTGCAGGGGCATTATCATACGAAATTTAATATCCAATACTGGGGAAACCCTCAAGCATTACATTGGGGACTTCAAGTTGGGTGTTTAATAGACAAGGATAGCCTTGCTTACGAATATAATAAATTATTTAAAGATAGACCAATAATTGGTACAGGAATTATTATTGAGGGATTGCCATATTTATTACCAATGGTCTTGAATAAAGGTGGAAGATGGAATAAAATTGTTCCTTGATGAGTGCATTTAAGAAACAAGTCGGTGGAACACATTATAAAAATCATAAAATACAACCTTATGAATTTATTCAAGAAAATAATTTAAATTACTTACAAGGCGTAGTTATAAAATACATAGTTCGATATCCACAGAAGAATGGAATACAAGACTTGGAAAAGATCATTCACTATTGTCAATTAGAGATCGAAAGGTTAAAGAATGGTAATGGCAAGAATTAAAGTCCCAGATCGTATGCAGACAGTTAATATTCGTATGTCGATAGATAATATGCGAGTAGTGGCTTCATTAGATTATGATTTTAATGAAACAGGAATTACGCCTATGGCGATATGGGTAAAGATTAAACCCAATGAAAGTACATTAGATCGTGAATTAAGATCTTCTGGGAAGTTGGCTTCTCTATTAATGCAATATGGGTGTCCGATGAAAGAGATAGCCGACACATTAACAAAAGACAGTATAATCGGACAAGTTGTAAACTATATAACAAAAAATTTAGAGGATATATTAGCTGGTAATCAACCAGATAAAATCCCTAATTTCTCAACCGACATTTATAAAATAAAATAGGAGAAACATTATGGACTTTATGAATTATGTTTGGAAAGCAATGGATATTGTTAATTATAAATTACCAGTATGGGCTGTTGCTTTAATCGTTGTTGGAGTAATAATAGTATTCTAATGGAACTTAGAAAAAAAACAGACTATCTCATTATCCATTGTGCGGCTACTAAACCCTCAATGGATATTGGGGTTACTGAAATTCGTAAATGGCATTTAGATCGTGGCTGGAGAGATGTAGGCTATCACTATATGATAAGAAGAAATGGTGAAGTTGAATTAGGTAGAAGAAATGATGATATGGGAGCACACGCCTCTGGTTATAATCACAATAGTATAGGTGTTTGCCTTATTGGTGGAATGGCAGAAGATAACTCTGCTGAAAATAATTTTACAGATAGACAATGGACAGCTTTGCTTGATTTAGTCAAACAGATCCAAGTGGACTATCCAGATATTAACGTCATAGGACATAATGAAGTAAGTCAAAAAGAATGTCCAAGTTTTGATGTTCAACAATGGAAAAAGGATAATTTATAATGTGGCTTTCAATATTACCGACTGTACTTAAAACAGGAGCTTCAATATTTGCTAACAGGCAAAAAGCAAAAGTTTTAATGTCTGATGCTGAACTATTACACGCACAGAAGATGGCGAATGGCGAGGTAGAATATCAAGCGGCTGTAAGACAATCAAATGACAAAGGCTGGAAAGACGAATTTGTTTTAATTCTCGTATCTGCACCAGTAATATTATTGATATGGTCTGTATTCTCGGACGATCCAAACATACAACAAAAGCTGGATATGTTTTTTGATAAGTTTTCTAATTTGCCATTCTGGTATCAATCGTTATTTATTGGAGTGGTCGCAAGCATATATGGCTTAAAGGGAGCGGACATATTTAAGAAAAAATGAAAAAGGTCAAGGTGACACTTCACCAACCTCTAAACATCTTTACCTTAGTTAAATCTCTTTTAACTATCACAATCCTAGAAGAAGTTGTTGCACAATACGAAGTCATTGATCTTTACCCTTCATTGGAAAGAACTCGGAATTTAGAGAAAATGATTCAAGCTAATAAAGATAATGTTTATGCTAGAGATGTGCAGTTAGATTGTTATTATGAATGTACTGAATTAGATGATCGAGAACTCTTGGCGAGAGATTTCTCAACCAAGAGCCACGACTTAACAATTAATTAATTACTGTCTGTTATATGTTTTCCACCGATTGGATCTTCTCTCCAATCTTGGATCGTAAAGTTTTCAATATAAATATATTGTATTCCTTTAACTTCATTATCGACAGAAACATCTTCTGGCTGTTCTATTACAAGAAGGTCTTTTCCATCAACTTTTACAATATCTAAGATTGCGGCATTGATATTAATTTTTTTAATCATTTTATAACTCCCCAAATTCATTAATAAATATTTTACCAAAACCACTACATCTATTGCATTTTTCTTTTTCATATTCACCATTACCGCAACATTCACAACCATAAAATTCTTCAACAGTTCCATCACCATAACAATTAGGACATTCTATTAATTTTACAGGTGTTGCTTTCCAATACACAATTTTTTTTCTCATTCTATAACTCCCCAAATTCATCAATAAACATTTTAATATATAACACTACTAGGACTATTGTAAGAAATCCTAGAAATGGTAGTAAAAAATAATATAATAAAGTTTCCATTATTTTAGTCCTCCAATAAATGTTTGAGAAGTACCTTTAACTGCATAAAACATAAATTTACGCTTATCATAATTTTCTGTTGTATAGCGTTTTAACATATCCAAAGCGTGAAAATATGCTTCTTTATATGTACCATATTCAATACGCAAACTTTTGTCTCTAGGCTTGTAATAGACACAAGTAAAATAATCTGCATTTTGCAGCACATCTAAATCAAATGCATCTAGTTTTCTTTTTTTGTTATTTATATACATTTATTACCTCCAAGTAATGTTGTTGTTGATTATGAATTTATAGTGATCAAAAAAAGCTGTAAACAAAAAAATGCAATTAATTTTAAGTATAGAACATAAATAGAACATTTAAGCTGTTTTAAATGCTGTTTTAGAGTGATTTAGATATAAAGTAATAGTAGCAGTCTAAAAATTACAAATTGCTCTAATTTAAGAGATATGGGCGTTTAAACGCTATTTGGCTCTATCTCACAACCTGGAAACATCTCAACTATTTCTCTTATTTTACTATTTTTGGCTAAAATACTAGATATTTCTTGTTTTGTATAAGTTTTGCTAGTTACAGACTGTTGAGCCTTTAATTTATCATTAAGCATATCATTAAATTCTATAAGATCATCTAGAGGTATTAGATAGACTTTAAAAGGTTGACCGCCTTTTGTTTTATATTCTTTAGTGCTATATTTCTCAGCAAATCTTTTAGTAACTAATAACTCACCTTGCCAAATAGGATTACCACTCTTATTGCGATACCTACAACTTACTCTTAAATTATTATCTCGTAATCTATAAGTTGCTATCCCTACATAGCGTTCTCCACCATTCCATATAGGTTTATCTAGTATTAGTTTCTTAGACGCCATTTTTTAGTTCCCTATTAAATGTGCTTCCTTAATACCCCAATTTTTTGCAAACTGTTCATCTGCTTTTTTAATTAATTCATCTAATTTTTCTAATTCAAAATCTGCTCTTGATAAATGCTCTGCCATCTTATCTGATGAACATTGTTTTCTATACTCAACAAATAATTTACTTTTTAATCGTTCTCGTTGTCTTAATAAAGATTCAACACCAGCTTTTGATTCTCTTGCATCTATACAAATGTCATAGGTTTTTGTTTTTAATTCTTCTAAATATTTGTTGCTAATATGTTCCATAAAAATCCTTTTAACTAGAGGTGAGCGGGGGAGTATTGGAGGTAATGCCCACCTCTATATCTAATATGTGCGAAAGCTCCGATTAAAAAACACATATTAAATTTTTTATCTATTTGATAGAAATACTGTTACTACTAATTTTTGTAGTGCGTCTAGATCTCTGCCAAAGAATTTAAAAAACTCTTTCCCACGACAAGCCATAAATGCCATTTCCATATCAGTAGCTTTAGTTTCAAATGGATTATTAGATATAACAGGTTCAATTTTTCTAACATTATTTTGCAAATCTTTTTCAGCTTCTTTTGCAAGTTGTTCAGCTATTCTTTCTTGTTCATCTTCATCTGCTATTTCATCTATGGCTTTATTAAATTCATCTTCTGCATTATCTGTACTAGGCATTTTAATAACTTCTACTGTTGCTGGATCTATATTTCACCAACCATCATTATTAACCCAATCACAACTAATCTGAGCACCTTCAACTAGCCAATCTGGGCTAGGTTTATTATTATGAAACATATTAGTAGTACAATTTTTAAATTTTAAATCATACTTTTTAAAACTTTTAATATATTCCATAGTTTCATTTGTTGGATCTAATGGCTTTAAAGCAAAGCCTATTGTTTTAATATTACGATCAAAGACTTTAGTAATTTCACAATTAATTGTCTGCATTTTGTTCTCCTTTCAAGAGATTTTTTATTTGTTGTTGAAAGTTCCCACTATCTTTATAGTAGAATATATTAGTATCTGGTATGGGAAACATATCTAACCAATCTTGTTTTGAATTACACATATCATCTATGCGTTCTATCCATTTCATATTTTGTTGAACTATTTCCCATTCCTCAACTAATAATTTTTGGGGTATTTCAAAGAAATTATACTTTTTATTTGTAGAATATAAAAGAGCAAATTTTCTTTTTTTTCCACTTAAACCCCAATAAAATGCTTGTTGCCTAATATGATCTGTCTTAGGTTCACTTGGCAAAGCACCTGTGCTTTTAAGATCTACTGTTATATTGTCATAAGTAAAATCAGCAAATCCTATTTGATAAAATTTATAACTCGGCAAATGATCTTGAAATTTCTCTTGATAAATTTTAGGTCTTTTTAATTGTCTTTCTTCTAATGCTTGTGTAAATAATTTTGATGAATCAAATATCCATTGTATATTTTTCTCATCTTCACCTTGTATAAGATCCCAAGATTTTCTAATATATTTAATTAAATCTTCATCTGTTGGGTCTCTATGTAATGTAAATCTAGTTGCACTTTCAACTACATTACCACGCTTCATCTTGTCATTAGATAATGATTTAATATTGAACATCTGTTCAGCAATACTCTTTGTAGGTGCATTAACCCAACCATTTATTTTACTAGGTGAATGACGATAACCTATATCAGTAAGTATAGACATAATATTCCTCCAATTAATAATCCCAATATTATCTTTTTACCCCAAGATGTAAAGTAGCTATTCTTGTATTTCATAATCATCACCTAATTCACAGAATATATTATCACAATCAATACAAATCATATCTTCATTAATTTCATCGTGTTTACAAGGCTCGTCACATTTTTTGCAATATAAATAACGTCTATCTCTATTCATTGATAACCTCCATATCTAAATTATACATATACCATATATCAGAAATTTGAGATTTTAAAATATCAATTTCTGCTGAACACCAATCTGTTTGCATATAATAATATTGATAGTAAATTAAAATTATAATAGCTTCGACCTCTACAATATTCTGAACAATACATTGCATTATTTTTTGCGTGTTCAAAATTCTGGCCACAAACTTTACAGCTTGATACATAAATTTTTTCCCATTTCCAAGTTTTATAAGTTCGCATTTAATCCTCTTATAAACTTAGTTAATGCTTCAAAATACATTAGATGTTTTTTAAATGTTTCTAGATCTCTTAATTGATCTATTTCTTTCATTGGGTTAAAAAATACTTTACTCATAATCATCCTCCTTTAAATTGTTAAATATCTTATTATCCCATATTATTTTAGCCTCATCATCATCAAGTAATGGCTCACAATAATCATCTCGTTCATCATTAGTCCAACGTTTCCATCTTTGAAAATTCCATTCTTCACTTTCACTTTCTCGATATTTCCATTGAATTATTTTTAATTGTTTATTAATTCTTTCCATTTATGCTACCTCTTTTTTTTCGTTGGTTTGTAAATCTTTTAAATATGAATAAGATTTCTGAGCCATAGTACAGGCTTTTAAAAGTAAACTTGGTTGATCTTTTAATCCTTTAATCCAACCATTAAGATATTTTGCGTGATTTTCCATTGGCTGTTTAGTAATACCTAACATTCCACATAATATAGCCGATCCTAATTCTGCAACTAATTCTTCAAATGCGTAAGCGTTAGATGCAAAACCATTATTAATATCTCTATTAAGTCTGTCTTTATGTCCTGTCCAATGTGTTAATTCGTGAAGTAATGTTGAATAATAAAATGTTTCTTTAGATATATCTTTATTTGATTTCCAAGTATCTAAGGGTGACATATTTATTAAATCTTCACTTGGTATATAAAAACATCTACCGCTTTTATTATGAACTATTTTAGCTTGAGTATTTTTTACAAATAGATCTACTGTTTTATTTCTTTCTATAAGATCTAAAGGCATAGGCTCTACGTTTTCAAATAGTTCTGGTTTAACATCTTTAAGATTTGTTTGATCAATATTAAAAACGTGATACCATTTTGTAATAGGTGTATCTTCTTCTTCATCAAATCTAAAAAATTTAATAGCAGTACCTTTTTCACCTTTAAGAATACGACCACCAAATTTATTAGTCTGTCTTAATGTTATCCAAGTATTTTGTTTAAATTTATAATTTTCTAATAATAAAATAAATAAGTTCATACCACTATAAGTAGTTCCTTTTATATTTTTAGGAAAAATACCTACACCATATTCTGAATTACCAGTAAATGGTTTAAACCAATCTTGTTTATCATTTTGCATTAATGCAATAACTTTATTTGCGATTGCTGATGTTTTTTGTAATTCGTAATTATTCATTATTACCTCCAAGTAATTTATGTTAATATCTTATTTAATAATATTTAACATTTGCTGTAAACAATTTATTGACTTTATTTTTTGGCTGATTTATTCTGTTTTAAGGGCATAGTTTCTTATTACCTCCAATTATAAGTCCTTTCAGCTATGCCCTACTAAAAAATGTATAGATCTATAGAGCATTTAAATTTTATTAGAAAACAACCTTGTATAATAAGTGATCAGTTAGATAGCCAAGCCTGTCATATTAGAATATTATCTGATGCTGGTGTAGGTTTGAAGCCAAGTGATTTTGCAATACCTATGACTTATTATTATCATAGAATGTCACACGATATTGGTGAGATAAGATTTTTTAAAAAATTTAATATCAATCCCTATGATTTTGCTATATTTTATGCAAAAAACAGTCCTTGTAAAAAAATTACAAGAGAACATTTGGAATACTTAAATGAAAGGAAGAGTATTTATGAGAGGTTATATAAAAATAGATAGAGGTTTACTTCTGCACCCAGCTTTAACAAAGAAAGATAGATCGTTCTGTGAAGTTGGTGCTTTTATCTGGTTATTACTAGAAGCAAGTTTTGCAGATCGTAAATTTAGAATACAAAATCAAGAAATAGATTTAAAAAGAGGTCAACTCTGCCATTCTATTAATTATATGGCTAAAGCATTTAATTGGGACAGATCTAAAGTTCAGCGTTTTTTAAATAGATTAAAAGAAAATAACACGATTACAACAGATACACCAAGTAATACACCAGCTGATACACCAAATATCATTACTATAACTCATTATGATGACTATCAAGATATGCCAAATGATACATCAAGTGATATTAAACATAATAAATTAAATAATAAAGGTAAAGAATATATAAGCGAATTTAATGATTTGTGGGGCAAATTAAGAGCTAAAAAAGGTTCAAAAAAGAAAGCACAAGATAAATATTTAAAAATAAGATCTAAAGTTAAAGCTAATACTCTTATTGAAAAATATAATAAACTATGTGATGAAACAAAAGATTTTACATATATTCCGCATTTTATAACTTGGTTAAATGGTGAAAGATATCTTGATGATGATAAAATTGAGACAAAACCAAAAGAAATGACACCAGATCAATATTTTAGAAAAAGATTTGGAGGTGTTCCAGATGGTTATGTAAATGTTGGAAATAATTGGTCAGAAATAGAATATTCAAACGGAACGGATAGAATTATATTTAGTTTAAGAGATGGTGAGAAAATTAATGACTGATTAGAACAAATGCAGTACACTTCCAATATGGAAGTTTTAAAGAAAGAAGATCGCAGAAAGATAAAGCCTAAGTTTATAGGCACTAAAGAACAAAAAGCTAAAGGACAAGGCAAAGTCGTGATGATTAATGTTGCTGAGTCTAGCTTAGATATATTGCGATCTAAGAAAGTCTTAAATACTGTTCAATATTATACTGCATTAAGATTTCGCAGATTATGGGAAAAAAGTCGTATAGGTAGTTATACTGCAAACTTTAATTCTATTGGTGGTGGAAACGCTTGGCAATCTATGGCTGAAGATCGAATAGATGCTATATATAAACTCAGTCGAAGCCATACTTGGTTAGGTGATTTTGCATTTCAACTAATGTATAGAGTATGCGTAGAAGATTTTAATTTAAAAGAAATATCAGCTATTTATCAATTTAAAAAAGGTTATGCTGGTGATCGACTGAGAGAAGCTACTGAAGAATTAAAAAAATTTTTTGATCAAGCAATTTAATGTTTGACTTTGTCGTTAGACTATGAGATAAATTGCTATACTACCATTCGTGTAGATATACTATTCATATAAACATTATTTTAGGAAAGTAATTATGCCATATCATACTGGAAAACATAGTAAAACTATGAAAAATATTATAGCGGATCTTAAACCGAGACAGCAAAAGACTATGAGAAGTCACGCTCGACACCACAGCCTTAAACATATGAAACAAATGGCAACTGAATTAAAAAAAGGTAGTACATTTGCAACTGCTCATAATAAAGCTATGAGAAAGGTAGGAAAATAATGGCTAAAAAGAAAAGAAGAAAAGCCGTAAAAGATAAAAAAACAGGATTACCTAAAGTTTATTTATCTGGTTTAAAAGGATCAAAAAGATCTCGTAGAGCTAGTTTAATTAAACAAGTATCAAATTTATATAAAGCTGGAAAAAGAATTCCTAGAGCTTTATTAAGAGCAAGGACAAAAGCATAATGGTACAAAGAAAACCTTTATCTGCAAGCGTAAAAGCAACTTTAAAAGCTAAAGCAAAAGCGTCTAAAAAATATACATATAGCACTCTTGCTAAAGTATATCGTAGAGGACAAGGAGCATTTTTAAGTGGCGGCTCTCGTAGAGTACCGATGGCTGCTTGGAGTATGGGTCGAGTCAATAGCTTTCTAAGGGGATCAAGAAAACACGATTTGGATTTACGCAAGAAGAAGCGTAAATGAAAGTTATATGGGTTATTACTGTTTTGATGTGGTATGAGAATATTCAAACACCTATAACAACAGAATATTTATTAAAATCTTTTGATACTAAGGTTGAATGTTTAGATTATGTATTCTGGAACAAAAAAATCTTAGTACAAGAACTAGCTTCTCAGCACGGAGCAAGAGAAGCCGAACTATTAAAAACTTGGGCTTTTTACTGCGAAAATAGACCACTAGAGGAAGTGTGAAAAAGATTGAATTACCAGAGTTTATTAGATTATCTCACTATCGTATAAAACTAATTAAAATTAACAGTCACATATGCTATGAGATTGGCGAGCAACAAGGCTCTTTTCATTCTAAACAAATGATTATTTATCTTGATGAAGATATTATTGAAGAAGGTGGCTCGATTGCAGTTGACCTTGTAAAACACGAATTAATGCACGCAATTTTTTATGTTAGGCAATTAGGCTCTGATGGAAACAAAAATGAAGAAGATATTGTAAATGGTATGGCAACACACTATACTGAGATTGAAAAAAATAACCCAGATTATGTTAGATGGAAATTACAAAACTTAAATTAGAAGATATTAAACCATACAATAACAATCCAAGAAAGCCTATAGTAGTTGATAAAAATAATATAATAATTGTTGGACACAGCAGACTTGAAGCGGCAAAAATGCTAAAAGAAGAAACTGCTCCTGTTGTAATAGCAGATATGTCAGAAGAAAAAGCTAAGGGTTATAGAATAGCAGACAATAAAACAAATCAATATTCTGAATGGGATTATGAGTTATTACATAATGAGCTTCAAGAGTTAATAGGTTTTGAATATGATTTAGATAATCTTGGTTTTAACGATAATGAGCTTGACACAATCTTAAATTGGGAAAATACAGATAGTAAATGGCTTGATGCTAAAGAAGAGTGGAAAGAAATGCCAGAATTTCAACACGACGATTTAGCACCTTACAGACGATTAATTGTAAACTTTGGAAATAAAGATGCTGTTGAAAAATTTTTTAAACTTATAGGTCAAGATTTTACTGATAAAACAAAATTTATAAATATTCCATTTAGACCAAAACAAGTTTTAAAAGATAAGGGGTATGGTACAGAATAACCCACAATTCCCTCTCTATATACCAAGTAAAGGTCGTGCTGATAGCCGACTTACTTCTAAAGCATTAGAAAATATGAATGTGTTCTATCGTATTATAATTGAAGAACAAGAATATGATAAATATGCAGAAGTAATTAATGAAAATAAATTATTAGTTTTAGATAAAACATATCAAGATAATTATAATACTTGTGATAATCTTGGTAATACAAAAAGTAAAGGGCCAGGTGCTGCAAGAAATTTTGCTTGGCAACATTCTATTGACAATGGCTATGATTGGCATTGGGTAATGGACGACAATATAAAATCATTTATTCGATTTAATAAAAATCAAAGAATTAAATGTTTAGATGGTACACCATTTAAAGTAATGGAGGATTTTGTATTAAGATATAAAAATATTGCTATGGCTGGTCCACAATATAGTATGTTTGTTACAGACAGGAATGCAAATAAATTTCCACCATTTGCTGTTAATACTAGAATTTATAGCTGTAATTTAATTCGTAATGATACGCCATTTAGATGGCGTGGCAGATATAATGAAGATACTGATTTGTCTTTACAAATGTTAAAAGCTGGGTGGTGTACTGTACAATTTAATGCTTTTTTACAAGAAAAAATTACAACACAAGTTATTAAAGGTGGAAACACAGAAGCCTTTTATGATAAAGAAGGTACTATGCCTAAATCTCGTATGCAAGTACAATTACACCTGTCTCTTATACAC
>LULK01000797.1_pt1 | contig 13919 bp, 23 predicted proteins | sample 728181 | NCBI WGS metagenome assembly LULK01 (sample SAMN03860291, study PRJNA289734) | marine metagenome | biome: seawater column; feature: ocean; material: water; isolation source: Red Sea water column Station 169 - depth 10m | place: Saudi Arabia: Red Sea | collected 2011-10-15 | depth 10 m | reverse complement strand
GGCTTATCCTTCTCCCAGAACTTGCAAGACCAATAACCAGGTGTGGTTTTGTCGGTCTTTTGATCGCAGTTGTGCCTCGCACGAAAGTTTTTGAGTCTCTCAGGATCATCTCTTTTGATTGACAGATTAGGATCGCCAAACTCGACCTTGATCACATTACCCGTCTTTGGGTTTTTGACATACACACCAAACTTCTTTTTAGAGCCTGACGGCAATCTAAAAGGGTCGTTTAGTTTGACTTCTTTACCTTCGTACTCTGCCATTTTATTTCCTTAAATTGAAATTATCCTGGAAAGTCTGGATCAAAACCATCAAAGTCGTCCATAGCGCCATCTATGTCAAGATCATCTGGATCAAGACCAAGTTCATCAGCAAAATCATTCATTCTTTTTCGTCTTTTCAGATCACCTATCAATCTGTCTAAAGTTATATCTTTGGATAGCATGTCATCGACCTTACCAACATTAATGGTTCCACCAACACCATACTTGTCTTTCATGAGTTCAGGAATGTCTGGAATTTTATAATCAAGGTCATCTACTCGATCTAATCGTTTACTAACATCATCTATCTTGTTAAGAATATCACCGACGCCGGTTGTAGGAGGGACCCTGGTAGCAGTCTTGCCACCCTTGAGAAGTTTCGCTAAAAGTGAAAAGAAACCCTCATCTAAGGCCTGATAGTAACCCTCTTGGTATGCTTCTTTGATCATTTGTCTTTGTTCTGGTGTCATTTTTGTTTTCTTTCAAAAGTTGGGTTGTAAAGTTATAAAACTATACCTGGAATATCAGGATCACCATCAGGGAACCCAGGACCTATTTGGGGACCAGACCCACCCCCAGGTCTACGTCTGATGGGAAGATCTTGAAAAAATGTTTTCATTGCAAATAGAAAATCGTTTTCTTGTATTACACCTTGCCTATACAGGGATAAAATTCTCAGATAATTTTCTATTTGATCCTCTGGTAGTAAGTAAAGTCTATTGTTAGCGATCCATTGAATGATTTCGTCGGTAGACGCACTCATTCCAGGAAATGGACTTCCACTGCCTATGTTCAGGATGCCTCTTCTTTTTCCTCGAAATAAACCTGGGACTCTTTTAGTTTTAGGAGCCTTAGAAGCAGTCTTAGCACCTTTAAACAACCCCCTCAACGCTGAGATAATACCTTTTAAAGATATCTCATTCAAAGCACCATAATAGCCCTCTTGGGGGTATCAAGATCTGGGTTTTTTGGATTGAATAGTCCTTTTTTTGACTTTCTGAGAATCTCTGACCGTCTTTTCATCACATTTCCCATATATTTACTTCCCTTTACCTCTTTACCTGTGGCTGGATCAATTATGTTACCCTTTCTGTTGAGGGTGAAACCTTGTTTTTCTAAATTCATTTCCTTAGCGACCTTGGCGGCAAGTCTTTTAAGAAACCGCAACGTAGTTCGTGATGGTGCCTCGTTCAAAGCACCGTAGTAACCCGCTTGGTATGCTTCTTTGATAAGTTGTCTTTGTGAAGGGGTCATACATTATCTCCAGTTATGTCTATTTATGCAAAAACAGCACCCAATCGGGTGCTGTTCTGGTGACTTCACTCTCCGTCACTAGGAAAGCCATTTTAGTGACTTGGCATGTCTCACTCTACCTTTCAGTCATGATCTTCTGACCAATCTTCGTAGTTGCCATCAGAATCGGTAAACTCAATGTGAGTATCCTTGTCGTTGTCATCAAAAACCAATGGTTGAAAACCAAGACTTGCGATCTTTTTAACAAGTGATTTGATTCTAGGCTTGATGTAGTATTCGTATTCATTCAATTCTTCGTCGGTAAACCAACCAACAGGCTTGTCTACCATCACGACAGTTCGACAGACCATCTCAAGAATCAAATCGCCAACATTTGTCACCTCTTCATTTGACCAAGTAGAGCCATCTTCTGCTTCGAAAAGGCGTTCGATTTGAGGGAGCATACGAATAACTTTGTTCATTTGATCTGACGTTGCGGTTGTTCGAAAGGGCACAGTTTTTCTCCTTGTCCAGGAATATCTTTTTGACAGCCTGTTTCTTTGCAGCAATCTGTGTCACAGACTTTTTGATTGTTGAATGAGTCACGAATATCTTGAATCCATGGCCAAAGATTATCGAGAAGATAATCATGCTCAACATCATCGGTGATGGTTTCCCAAACGTCAGTATCACGAAGAATCTCAACACTTGAGACGATTGGCGTTTGCATGATGTCATCACACCACGAAAGACGAATCTTGCACATGCTTGCTGGGTTAGAGCCAGGATAGAAGTAGCCAGTGAAAGTCACATCCGACAGTGCGTAAGACACACACTCTTTGTCTGCTGGATCGCAAACATCCATGTAGATTTTTTCTTTGTCAGTCAAGAGTTGTCTCCTTTTGTTTGCTCTTTACTCTCTCAATGATACCCTCATCTGTGCATTTGTCAAGTTCTTCTTTCGAAATTCTTCTGAATCCTTGATGATAGAATTGGCGCCAAAGGTCTCTGGCCTGTGATATTTTCCAAGAGGCAGCACGCTTGCCAGAGACTGTTCTTTTCTTTGCTTGTGCAGGCACAGGGGGTTTTCTTTCGAGGATGCTGAAATCGGAAATGATAACCTCTTCGTCATCATCCCACTTCACGAAACCTCGAACTTGGAGTTGTTCCCAGTCTTGGCGATAATTAGGCCCATGAGGATAATCAGGTCCTGATGCATCAGTGGTTGCCCAGTATGGCGTATATTTCACAAGGTAATATTCGTTCTTCATGATGTTGTGTAAGCCGGGTTGAAAGACTTTCGTGGCCGTCTACCGCGAGCAGGCTTGAGAACGGTCTCCAAGGCTACGTTGGTGGGATTGTAGGGCATACGAAAATGGTCAGTGGACGACCTGAGGTCAGCCGGTTGCCGATTTGACACCATGACTTGAAAAAGATTTTTGTCTCGTTCTCTATCCATAGAAAGCATAGTACCAGGTCTCCAGCCGTTGACTGGCATTCGACGCCAGAAGTCTCTCACATTTTTCAGTGTCATATATCGAAACTCTGCGCCACCGAAGCGACCCTCTTGCACAAGAATCTTTTGCATGGGTCTATTTTCCCAATTGCGATGAAACCAAAAGATCTTTCTGGCTTCACGAGGAACATAACTGAGTTGGCTTGTTCTATACATTTCAATTGGACCATCAAGATCAAAACCCATCCAAGTGAAGATGCGAGCATCAAGATGCGCCTTCTTGCATTCGATCCGATCTTCAATCGAAAACGACATGAGGCCTTGCATTTTCTCTTCAAGCATTTTCTTTTGAAGGGTTTTTGTTTCGTTCATCAAAAGGGTGGCTCCTCTGCGCCTTGTTTGCCTTCAGTGGCGATGCTCAACAATTGTCCGAAACCCGTCTCGGCAAACTTTCGCATATCGACCAGGCTCTTTGTTGCTGGATACCAAACGTCGATATCATCAGAGCCTTCAAAGTCGCCTTCTGAGTTCGACTTGAACACCATAGTCTCATTGACCTCGTACCGCTCGTCTGTTTGTTTGACTCGCATGCGAGAGGAAGAGACAACAACGTGCATCGGATTCAAGCCATCTGGCTCATAAGACCAAAGAGTCTGGTAGATCCATGACCCTTTATCATCCATCTTCTCATTCTTCAAAGTTCTCACAAACTTCATTGGCTCGTTCTTTGTTTCTTCCATTATTGAATTCGCTCCATTTCCTCAGCGGGTTTCATTCGTTCTGAGTAGTCGGTCAACCATTCATTCACAGGCACCCAACCATGCTTGACGTTTGCCTTCCAGATCTCATGACAAGCACCCGCAGAGGCCTTGTGATAAGAGCCAACAATGTCGAAATTGCCAGGGCTGATGTGCAGTCTCTCATCGCCCCATGAGTAAACCTTGACATCATACAGCATCGTACCCGTTGAGTCTTTTTCAGTCTCCGTGAAAGTCATCACACGAAAAGTGCGAGGGTTGAACATGGCCTGTGTGTATGGATCGACAGGTCCCACACCATAACGTGGGTAAGCCATACTCAGTTCGTGCCAACCTTCGAGATATGCGAAAATTTTACCGAGTTCTTTTTCGAGTTCAGCAGGATTCTGACAGCCGCGTGGTGGCACATCGGTTGTCAATTGATCGTTATCTCTTTCCCATTCAGGTCTTGAGTATTCTTTCAATCGGGTATACTCTGACTCTGAATGCCAACGAGATCTATCGTCCGAATTGAATTCACGAAAGTAGTTCTCGGCGGCTTCTTCAAGAAAGGTCGTGTGAAGGTCGTGTTCGTTCAAGAGTCACCCTTGTTTGAAAGCATGATGTAGAGAAAGGCAGAGAAGCCAAGAAGGTTCAGTGAAAGAAGGATAGTCTCAATCTCTGAATTTGTCAAGGCAAAAGTTTGAGGGGCCGAAGTAAAAATGGGGAAATCCAGTCTTGGGGTTGGAGCGGCTTTTTTTGCCACGATTTTTTGTTTCCGCCCTATGTCAGTCCATAGAGTTGCTCGTCGAAGTGCTTCGGGAGGGGCTCGAACCCTCAACTTACCGGTTAAAAGCCGGTTACTCTACCAATTGAGTTACCAAAGCCGAGTGCGTTTTTCTCGCAGACGCACCCCTGCGGCGATGAAACTTAGGCCACAGGCTCAGGCTGTGGGACAGACTCGGCAGCAGGTTCGCTTGCCATGACCTGTTCTGGCTCAGCAGCCAGTTCAGGGATCGAGTAGACGCCCTTAGAGACGCGACGATCAGAGTCTTTCATAAGCCATCGAGGAAGAGTATGACCCGTAGCCTCTCGAACAGCGAGGCAGTCAGCACGGGTCATGGTGTCTTGGCTGAAGCCCGCAGTACGAGCAGCAGCGACAAAGGAAGTGATTTGTTCAGTAAGGGGTTGTGAGTTGCGTGGCATATTAAATGCTCCTTCTAAAAGTGGTGTGAAAAAGTGTTCAATACAAACCGGGTTGTGCGTCCCAGTAATCGTGTGGATCAGAGTAGTCGTCTTCGAGTTCGTAGACTTCGCCAAAGTAGGCATCGTCAACATCGTCTTCGAGATCTTCGTCCTCTGGATCATAGTTCATTGGATCGTTGGCATCGAGGGACATCTCGTCGTCGAGAGTCTCGTATGGGTTGTAAGAATGTCGGTCGTAGTTGCCTTGCATAGTTAGATTTTACCCTCGGATTGGTCTGTGTCAAGAAGATTTTCAGAATTCAGAATATAATTTTTCTGAATCCACGTGTCGGATGCTGCTTCGGCTTCTTCGCGGGTGGCGTAAACGACCACCTTTTTGAGGCTTGCAGAGGACTCTTGGCGAGTCAGAAATTGAACCACATAGTGGCCAGAGTGGCCATCGTACTCGATGGCCGCGTCGGCTTTCATCGTCACAGGAGCACCCCCATGACGATGAGCCAACGGTTCTCTTGAAGGGTCTGGTTGAGAAGTCGCCAATACATTAGAAGGGCGACTCCTCAGTGGCTACCCACTCGTGGCGAGAGAAGAATTCTTTCGCCTCGTCGCTGGCGTTGTCGAGGTCGATACCCCAAGTTTTGGTATCGGGCTCCCAGCGGGCGCCGAACGACTTGGCCTGATCTTTTTGATCATAAGGCACGCGGGCAGAGATTTTGCCTGAGGCGACACGCTCAGACTCAGTGGGCTCAGATTGAGCCGGAACAGTCTGGGCATCAATCTTGGTGTAGAGGTCGCGGAACGCCTCTTTGGTTTCTTGATCGAAACGGGCAGTAGCCATCTCGACTGACTTCATGCGGTCGCCGAAGATAGCGAACGCGCCGACGACATGCTCAAGGCGTCGAGTGGTGATGATCTCACCTTCGCCGCTCTCGAAGTAAAGTTCTCGCGTGGTCTCAGCCCACTTCGAGAGGCAATCAGCGAAGTTCTCATCGTCGCAGCCAAGATTTTTCATCATGCCGCGAACGATTCGGCGCTCAGTGATGCGAGAGGGATACTCTTGCTCAAGGCACACTGGGAAGCGGTCGAGCGAAGCCTCGTTCATAACGTTGGCGCCGATGAATCGACCAGTCTCGTCGCCTTGCCCCTTAGTGTTGGCAGTAGCGACAACGGTGAAGCCAGCAGCAGGCGTGATGATTTCATTGATTCGCTTGATCAAGAAGGGCTTGCCTTCGAGGACAGGCTGAAGACACATGGTCTTCGGCGTGGCTTGATCGTACTCGTCAAGAAGCAACACAGCGCCGCGACGGGCTGCGAGGGTGACAGGACCATCTTTCCAGATCGTCTTGCCATCTTCGAGAACAAACGAACCGAGAAGTTCATCTTCATCGGTCATGTTGGTGATGTTGACGCGGAAGCATTCGCGCCCGAGAGCCGCACAGGCTTGCTCGATCATCGTGGTCTTGCCGTTGCCAGAAAGACCAGTCACGAACATCGGGTAGAAACGGTTCGAAGCAAGAACCGTACGAACATCGTCGAAGTGACCGAACGGAACATAGTTCGGAATCTTCGCAGGCACAGTCTGGCCCGCAATGGACGACATGACCGAGACGGTCGCATCGGACTGAGCCATCTCAACAACGGGAGCAGGGGCAGCAGGGGCTGGAGCAGCCACTGGTGCAGGAGCAGCCGGCGCAGGCGCAGAAGCCTGGTCGGCAGTCGGAAGCATATAGACGCCTCGGGATGCTCGATACTGCTCGTCATTGAGCAACCAGCGGGGAAGAGTCACGCCGTGTTTAGCGGCGACATCTTTCACTTGCTGGCGAGTAAGAGTAGAACCCGACCCGAAGCCCTCAGCCGCAGCAGCAGTCAAGAATTCGGATCGATCAACAACTTTAGGCAAGGTTGAGTCTCCTTCAAGAGAAAAGCGAGAATGTCGGGGGCGACAATCGCCCCGTCACATAGGCCATCTTACCATCTGTTTTGCGATCTGCAAGTCGATTTAGACGAATTTTAGCATTTTATCCAGATTTTTTGGCATGTGCGTTTTTACGTCAAAAATCGTGTTTTTTTGCGTCAAAAGCCAGTTTTTTTGGCTTTTTTGACGTTTTTTACTTGTTTTTTGTCAAAAAGATGGTACCACGCGGGCGCCCGCGCCCGTTCATCCCTCCCCCTTTTTTGACGCTCTCTGTTAGGGGTCTGTTAGGGTATCCAAAAAATCTGGAGAAAATGTCGATTTTTCGCATTCTGCACTTGCCAGCGTCGATTTGCATGGTATAATGGATGCGTGACTGATCGACAAAGACATTCGAAAGATATGCTCGCCCGCTTGCTTGCGGGTGAGAATTTGACGGTCGTGCATAACGGTGAAGCCGAGACGGCATCGTTCGATCTCCAGAATCGAACGCTTACGATGCCCGTCTTGGCTAATATGACCCCTGAGGTTTACGACCTGTTCGTCGGCCACGAGGTGTCTCATGCTCTTAATACTAAACTCGACGAGTGGAAACAAGGTGTCGAGCAAGTCTCCGGTGGCGTCAAATCGCTGCAAGGTCTCGCTCATTCCTGCCTCAACATCGTCGAGGATGTTCGTATTGAGCGCCTGATTCAAGCCCAGTTCCCTGGGCTTCGTCGTTCGTTTGTGCATGGCTATCGGGCCCTTTGGGCGCAGGACTTCTTCGGTGCTTCCGAGAAAGACTTGTCGCCTGAGGGCATTCACCTTCTCGACCGACTCAACATTCACTTCAAGGCTGGCGCCCAATCGGGCGTCCAGTTCTCTGCTGATGAGCAAGCCTGGCTTGATCGTTTCGACGATCTTTCGACCTGGGCTGATGTTCAGTCGCTGGCTCAAGACCTGTTCGACTTTTCGAAGCAAGAGCAAGACCAGCCTGAGACCCCTCAAGATTCATTCGAAGGCGACGATGACCAGGGCGAGTCTGCCCCTGGCTTCGAGTCCGATGACCAAGACGATCAAGAGTCTGGTTCGGGTGACGATGAGGGCGACACTGGCGAGCAAAGCGGCGACGAGTCAGGCGAAGGCTCCGACGAGGGCGAAGAGACCAAGGGCGACGGCTCGATGGATTCTGCCGACGAGGCAGAAGACGACGGTTCGAATGCCGAAGGCGAGTCTCGCCAGACTCAACCTGACGACCCTGAGTCTTCCGAGACTGACTCGGGCAGCACCGAAGAGAATGGCTCAGGCGCTTGCGACGAACCAGGCTGGACTCAACGGCACTTCAATCAAAAATTGAAGGACATCGCTTCTCAGTCTCAGCGTGGCACTGGCAATATCGAATTGCCCGAAGCCAATCTTGATCGCATTGTCGTGCCGTGCGAAGAATTGCACGCCAATCTCTTCCAGCACTGGTCTTCTCGCAAGGTTGACCTCGCTGCTGGCGAAGCGGCTTGGGACCGCGTCAACAAAGGCGCTGTTGGCACGATGGTCAAAGAATTCGACATTCAAAAAGCGGCTGACGAGTGGCGACGAACCGAGACGGGCAAGACTGGCCTTCTCGACATGAATCGTCTCCACGAGTATCGCTTCAATGACGATATTTTCAAGACCCGCACGACCGTTCGTGATGGCAAGAATCACGGCTTCGTGTTCTTCATCGACTGGTCTGGCTCGATGGATAACGTCATGGCTGATACGCTCGACCAATTGCTGAATATGATTTCGTTCTGCAAGCGTGCTGGCGTTCCTTGTGACGTTTACGCCTTCGCCGACAAGCGTGTGCATCGTGACCCCTGGGCCGATGCCGAGCAGAGCGGTCATGATTTCAAGAATTGGGTGTCGGCCTACAGCGGCTCTCGTACTCACCGCTTGTGGCATCTCGCTTCGACTGACCTCAAGGGTCGCAAGTGGCAGGCGATGTTCCGCAACCTGATCGCTGTTCGTGATTCGTTCATGGACACCGAATGGGGTGGCTACGCTAAGAACTCCTACATTCCTCGCTTCAATGCGGCTCGCCCCTCATACTTGGGCTTGACTGGCACTCCTCTGCAAGAATGCATGGTCTGTGCCGTTTCTCTGGTCGCTCAGTTCCAAGAGCGTCACGGCGTCCAAGTCATGAATACTGTGTTCCTGACTGACGGCGACGGCTGCGATTCCTTGTATTACAAAGGCGATCTCGGCTACGAAAACGATGCGGTTCTCGTCGATCCCAAGACTCACAGGCAGTACCCCGTCAACTCTAAGGGCAAGTCGATGGGTCGCGAGGCTTACAAGAACATGGATGATGCTCTGCTGGCGCTGTTGAAAGACCGCACTGGCTGTAACCTGCTCGGCGTTCGGGTCACTCATGAGTCTCTGACTTCGAAGAAGACCAAGGCTGCCCTGAATGATGTCGTGAACGATACTGACAATGGCTTCACCTGGGACATCCCGTGTGAGTTCCGTCAAGCCCTCAAGAACATCGATCCCAAGATGGCTGCCAAGCGTGCCAAGAGCATGCTCGACTTCGGCTTCTGTGAGTCAGGCTGGTCTGGCTTCGATACCCACTTCATCGTTGCTGGCAAGAACCTGAAAATCGACCAGACTGACCACATGGGCAATCTGGGTGCGAACGGCAAGAAGGTTACCCTGCGTTCTGCCAAGTCGGCGTTCAAGAAGTCTCTTGGGGGTAACAAGGCTGCGAGAATGTTCGCTAGCCAGTTCGTTGCTGCCATCGCGTCCTGAGAGAAACTCGACAACTGAATACAGTCACGAAGTCCGGCAGAGATGCCGGGCTTTTTTTAGGTTTTTTGACTTTACGATCCACGGTCGGTGTGAGTGTCACGGTGAAAAATTGAGGCGCCTCAGAGGTCAGATGGTGATTGGCTCAACTAAATATTCACAGGTGAGTCTCCAACGGACACCACGCTGGAATCATTTTTATTGGCGTTTTAAAAAGGGATTCCATACTAAACACCCCTACTTACCCCCCTACATTTACACAAAGGATTTACATTATGCATCGAGTAAAAGAAGAAGTAAAAACACTCAAAGAGAAATTTGAAACACCACTCAATTGCCTTGAGACAGGCACTATTCGTTCGTATCATGAGAAGCATGAAAGCACTCGCCATATCTCTGAAACTCTTGGTGATGATGGTCACTTGAAGTCTCTTGATATTGAACCGAAGCACATTGAGGTGTCGAAGAATATTTGTGGTGATGTCAAGAATGTTTCATGGATTGAATGCGACTCTTTGAACTATTTGAAAGAAGATGAAGACGAGTATCACTTTGTTCTTCTTGATAGTGTAAACGATCCATGGCACATCATGAATGAGTTTAAGTTGATTGCGAATCGTGTGCATGAAGGTGGCTCGATTATGGTTGATGATGCAGGCACTGATGCGTATGGCAACTATCAACCAACAGGCGAAAGATTTCAAGCCAAGAAAGGCTGGGCTGTTTGTGATTGGTGCAAAACGAATGATGTAGATTGGCAAATTGTTGTTGGTGGTCACTCTTATCAGGTGTTGATTCCCGTGACGAAGAAGAACAAAGATAGATTTCAGCAATTCAATAAATAGGTTGTAAGGCATGAAGGAGCCAACATGAACTTTAGACAACAATTACAAGAAGCATACGAAGCAGGATATAGATCTGGCTTGAATGAACAATCTGCTGGATCAGGTGCTGCACCACCATTTCAACCACCATTTGTTAATTCAACAGCACAGGCAAGAGCCAGACGCGCCATTCGCATCAGAAAGATGATGAATCTATTTAAGAATTTGATGGCCTCACCGGTGGGCCCAGGTCTCGATTAAAGGAAACTAACATGAACTTTAGACAGCAATTACAAGAGGCATACGAAGCAGGATATAGATCTGGCTTGAATGAACAGGACGTATACAAGAGACCTGCGAGAGTCTCTGCATTGGGTGGACAAAAGTTTCACGCTATCGTAGATAGTAAGGGTGTTATCGTCGCTGCTGGCTTGACAGAAAAAGAAGCCAGAAAGAAAAAGAAGTTTGGTCAGAAGGTGATGGAACTGCCTGGTGCAAAAGTCGGGCAAGTGATCAAGAAAGAAGCATACGAAGCAGGCTATGAGTCTGAATTGAATGAGGGCGTATTGAGTGGTATTTTAAGACTTGCAAGACTTCTTGGCATGGCTGACAATGTACCATTAAGCGGTGCGAAAGGTACGGTTAAAAAATTTAAAGCAAGGAAGAACTACCTAGACCGCGACGTTGCAGGTGATGTTCTCGTTCCTGCACCAGAAGGAGGAGTGAAGATTGGCAACCCAGACACCACTGCACCCCCACCACAATCAGTTGATGATGTCATTGGTGATCAGCCACTCGATACACGAAAAGCACGGTATCGCAATCCCGTTCGATTAACGCCAGATGAGATCAGAGATTTGGCTGATCGCCTGAAAAAACTAGCAGATGATGATCTAGACACACCAATAGGATAACACATGCACATACAACAACGACTACTACGTGATGCAACGATCAAGAAGTTTAATTATGGTCCGTTAAATGTCGATGAGCCTGGCGACTACTGGGAAAAGATCGCCAAGTATTGGAAGACAACAGTAAAGGCTGCAAAGTCATCGCTTTGTGGCAACTGCATCGCCTTTGACATCTCACCTCGTATGAAAGATTGCTTGCCTGGTGACACGTTCGACAAAGATGGCGAACTTGGCTACTGCTGGATGCATCACTTCAAGTGCCACTCAGCGAGAGCATGTCACACATGGGCAAAAGGTGGCCCAATCAAGAAAGATAGTGAGTCAGAGGCTTGGCAAAAGAAGGCTGGTCTTGATGAAAGCACAAACCTCATTCAACTTACAGTCAACTCGTTAGGAATATAACAATGAATTACGAACAACTACGAATCGCTATGAATGCATACGAAAAGAGGGTGCAACTCGAAGAGGCCTACAAAGAAGGTCGGCAAAGAGCCATCGAAGAGGGTATTGGTAATACTTTTGCTGCAAACAGAGAGGCTCTCGTTCAGGCAGATAAAGTTCGAAAAGCAGTTGAAGCCTCGGTCGGTAGAAAATTGACCAACAAAGAGATGGAAGCCCTTCTTCGCTACATGGCTGAAAAAGGCATTCAAACACCCTGATCATCATGTTATCTTTCATTGAATATCTTGAAGAAGATGTAAGAAAGATGCCAGGCGGTGGCTTTGGTGTCTATGCTGATAAGTTTGTCAAGACAAAAAGTGGCAAGCGAAAGCGTGTGCTAACTAAGACGGGCAAACATCGCAAAGAACTCAAGAAGGTTTACAAGAACAAAAAAGACGCGAATGACTACATGGCAGCCATCATGATTGCAAAGGGTGGTGGATGAAATCATTTCTCGAATATCTCACAGAGGGCAAGCGTATACCCAAGACTCGCAAGAATCAAGACCCTGATACGCATAGCGACCTCTACACTGATGAGAATCCAAAAGGCACGATTCATGGTCTTGGTTTCAAAGATGTCAAGACAGCCGAAGCGTCAGTCAAAAAGATTGAAGCATCGAATCGAACACATGCACACAAGGTGCAAGCCGCAATTGCAATGGAGCAAAGAGCAAGGGTGATGGGCAAGAAAGCCGAAGCGGCTGTGTATCGTAAATACATTGAGAAGATGAAGAAGATCACGAAAGAGAAAAACAAATGAACTTCAAACAACAACTACAAGAAGCCTATGAGGCTGGGTACAGGCAATCTCTACAAGAGGCTGTCGATGATGCCTACGAGGCCTATGAACGAGGCGAGATCAATGAAGAACAACTCGATGAGATTGTTGGCCTCATAACCAGAGGAATTTCTGCCATTCCTAAAATTGGTAAAGGATTGGACTATTACCCAACGGGTCACGGTCGCCCACCATTCCCCGGTGATACGAGATCACCACAGGGAGTTCTTGATGATAGACGAAAAATAGGACGATTTATTGATCCTCCTGAACCTCCTACCGACTATGATCCCTTTGACCCACTAGGACCATTGCTAGATCCCTAAACAAGGAAAACGAAATGACACCAGAACAAAGACAACTTATTAAAGAAGCGTATATGGAAGGGTACAATGAGGCGACCCATCTTAGCGATGAAGAACTTGAGGAGGCCATTGGTCTCATGCCCATCTTAGCGACATTGGGTCGAGGAGCGTTGGCGTTCGGTAGAAGACCAATTGTTAGTAAAACTTTAGGTGCCTCAGGGGTCTATGACTCTGGATCATTTATCATGAATAACGCACCAGCAGTTGGTAAGGCAATGACGCCAAAGGGTCCTTTCCCTGGTGGTTACAGACCATTCTAAGATAGGAAAACAAATGAAACCACCTAGTAGAAAATCATGCTACAACTTTCGCGTCACCGAAGTTGCAAGAGTTGTTGACGGTGACACAATCGACGTTGTAATTGATCTCGGCTTTGATCTGTCAAAGAAAGAGCGTGTGCGTGTTGCAGGCGTTGATACACCAGAGAAGAGAACAAGAGACCTCGAAGAAAAGGCTCTCGGTCTTGATGCAACAAACTGGCTCATTGTGTCACCGTCAACAACTCTTGCAACTTCGGTGACGCTGATGTATCTCTGAATGAGCAAATGATCGAAGAGGGCTACGCATGGTCGTATGATGGCGGCACAAAGAACAAGAACTTTAGCGAACTTCTTGAAAAGCGTGGATTAAATAAATAGATTTAGTCTTTCAAAACAAGGAACAAAAAATGCATTTTAGACAAAAACTACACGAAGCCTACGAAGCAGGCTATAGATCAGGACTCGTTGAACAATCTCCCCCTGGCTCACCAACGTCACCATATCGGGTGCCAGAATTTCCAAGATGGGATCAGATAGTAGGATTCATGGAGGTTTTGACGTATTACCCACCAGATCAACAAGGACCCTACGGACTAATGTACGACTACAATGGTGATGGTGCAGTTGATCAGTTTGATCTTGAGTTTGCCAGGGCGATGGCAGAATTGTATCCTAACAGAGTGTTCACGGCCTTTAATCAACCCCAAGGCGTCTATCAACAGTGGTTTATAACCACATACTCTCGTCCGTTACCACCAAGAAGAATACCAG